>OKSB01001072.1_pt1 | contig 28235 bp, 20 predicted proteins | sample 1601171 | NCBI WGS metagenome assembly OKSB01 (sample SAMEA3541496, study PRJEB24748) | human gut metagenome | biome: human gut; feature: human-associated habitat; material: faeces | place: China | collected 2012 | reverse complement strand
CCCAGTGCAAACTTGGGAGCAGCCTTTAGTTCGTCAAGGTTGGCGCCGGTCACAAATACTACCTCCGCTTCCTTCCCGGCTTCCCGGATACCCTCTCCGATGGCCTCTGCCATAGCCTGGGTGTTACCACCCTGTGTCCAGAATACTACATAAATCTTATCCATTTATTTTTCCTTCCCTTCCGCACCTTTCCGTGCCTGTTTCTATGCTGCGGTACATCCGCAGATATCTATGATTTCTGTCATCTTTAATCCATAATGCAACAGCTGGATCAAATTTTCCCTGGCATATTCATATTTTTCAAAAAGTCTCTGTTTTCCTTCTTTATCCGCATATACTTTCCAATAACCGGTGCAGAGGCTGTTCTTCCCCTGATGTCTGATAAATCCTTCCACATCCTCCGGGGGATATCCTAACAGCAATCCCAGTTCGTGGGGGAACGGCTTCCCTCTCTCTGCATAGGTTTCATAACGATCGCAAAATACCGGCAAAATATCCTCCAGTCGATCGGATTCGTACCCTGCCTCCCGCAGCAGTTTCTGTACCTGCGGCATTTTCAGATACTTTTCCAGCCGGTCTTCCCGATACAACAGTATTACCATTTTCTCCTCTGTCTCCAACAAGGGATACAGGGAAAGCACACTGCCTTCAACGATCCTTCCCACCTGTGTAAAGCCTTCCGGGGAAATCGTCAGCAGATTGGAAATCTTAAGTCCCGTGATCAACGGTGCACACTGCAAAGCCAACTGTAGTTCCACATCGTCTGCTTCCATTTCACACAGGATCTCCCACGTTTCCTGACTCAATCAGCGCTTCACCTCCTGCCATCCAAAAGTCATTGAGTTAGTCGTAGCTAACCTATATAAATAATATAGAAAAAAGCAGTTCCCGTCAAGGGAACTGCCTGATAGAAATTCTCAACATATAAACTTTCAAAATAGCTTTGGGGATTTCCATTCTCAGATCTTTCTGCGGTCCAGCCCTGTACTGCGATAGTATTCTGCCTTGTCCTGATACATCCGTCTCTCGGACTCCGTCAGTAGATGATCCTTTCCCACGGCTTCCAGAGTGTTCACCGCTGCTCCTACTGCCATGGAGACATCATGAGCTGCCAGCTCTGTTTTTAATTCCTCCACCTTTTGATAGAATTCCTTTTCAGAAATTCCGGTGCACAGGACCACCAGTTCATCTCCGCCGATACGGAACATTCCATTTCCTTCAAATACACGTTTCAGGCAGTCACAGCACCTGCGGATCAGGCGGTCTCCGGCGGAATGTCCTTCACTGTCATTGATCCGTTTTAATCCTGTAATATCACAGTATACCACGCCGATGGGCTCGGTATGGTCCACCTGCTCAATGTACCTCTCCATAGCATAACGGTTCCCCAATGTCGTCAGCGGATCCGAATAGCTCATCACTTCCAGCTCCCGTACCAGATTTCTCTGCTTCAGGGAAGATACGATAAAGTGTCCCATGATCTGCAGCATCTCCGACACAAATTCAAAATATCTGGTCGAAGGATTGTCTACTCCGTAGAAGCCGATTACTTTCCCATCATCATAAAGCGGAACCACCACCAGGGAATGAATATTCTGTCTTACCAGAACTTCATACATCTTCGGATCCACATCTTTCATTTCTTCCAGATTCTCTGTGACAATACTCTGATTCTCATCAAACTTCCGATACCATTCCGCACAGATCTCCGGCGGTAGATCCTGAAGGGTATCCTTTTCCGGTGCGACTCCCTTGGCTACCCATTCGTATGTATTGTGGTCATGATCGTGGTCATCCTTTTCAAAAATATAGGCCCGTCCCGCTTCCAGATTCTTTCCGACAAATTCCAGCAGCACCTGCAGTGTCTGATCCATGCTCTCCTGCCGCTGTGCCACACGGATGGCTTCATTCAACGCAGCCTCCATATTACGGTAATCTTCGGATTTGTGCCCTCTCTCATTCAGATTGCCGCAATCTATGGCGATTTCCATACGGTATTTTCTCCCGTCTTCTTCTACCAGTGTGTCCTTGATATGGAGTTCTCTTCGTAGCAGCGGATTGTAATATTCCCATTCCTTAAAAAAACCCGGCTTTAACTGTTCATTATTACACATTCCACAGGGCAGAGAATTTCCCTGCAATATCTCATAACACTTTAACCCGATGATCTCTTCAAGACTTTGAAATCCATAGCTCTTCAGAGTCTTCTTGTTCATATATATCAATTCATGAGTCTCTGCATCTGCCACATATACATATTCACCCAGATTCTCGAAAAATTCCCATATTTTACTCATATACACCAACCTGCTTCCGTATTCTTCCCCTTATTATAACTAATCAGTATACACTTGCAAACGCTTTACGGCAAGCCTGTTCTCTCAAAAATGTCTGTAATAATCTCACATCATCCGTGATCACACCGTCCGCCCCACAGTTTACGATCCGAAGCATGGCACCGGAAGTATTGGCTGTCCACCCGTATACCGACTTTCCGCAGTAATGAATGGCATCTACCATATCCACTGTAAGATTTCTCCCCTCGATGCTATAGCTGTCGGCATAGTCCAGCTCATAATCCTCTTCTTCCAGATCATGGGCAATAAAAACTGTTGAAATCCCCGGTTCCAGCTCCTTCATTTTCTGCAGGATTCCCTTGTTCATGGAGCCTATAATACACTCATCCACCATATCATAATCCTGCAGCAGAGTCAGCACGCTTTCCTCCAGTGCATCCTCCTGTCCGGTATATTTCAGTTCGATCATCAGAGTGATCCTGCCTCTGGCACAGGCAAGCATTTCTTCCAGTGTCGGGATCTGTTCTCCCCGGTATGCTGACGAAAAACCGCTGCCCACTTCCAGGGTTTTGAGAGCATCTGCCTCCGCATCCCATACGCAGATATCCTCTCCTGTGGTTCGTTTAAAATTACTGTCATGCATAACGATCAGGGTTCCGTCCGACAACTGCTGCACATCAATCTCTGCAATAGGCGCTCCATCCCGGATGGCCTGTTCCAGGGCCGCCACCGTGTTCTCCGGAGCTACTTTTGCCCCCGCCCGATGCGCTACCACGATCACAGGAGCGTCTTTACCTGCGGCCTGTACCTGCGGCAATACACCATATGTCAGAAAATAGAGGCAGAGAAGCATAACAATCGCTGTTTTTCTGATAATTTTCATCACATTGCCCTCCCATGAAAGTTATTTGTCAATTTTATTGTAACTATTGACTATAAACTCCATACAAGGAAAATGTTAACTTTTTGTAAATATTCAGAGCCACGTAAATATAACCGGAGGAACGTCGAATGCTTGCATTCGTAAGATCCTCTGGCTATATTTATGTGGCGAAGTAACCACATGAGCAAAAGGAAAGCATCGGAGATGCGATTTTGCGAATGGGGTTCTGAATATTACGACTATTCAGAGCCATGTAGCTTCAGGCAGGGTATTCGGCAGATGCTTGCATACGCAAGAATATCTGCCTGAAGTTATAGGGCGAATTATCGTTCTGAATCGTCGGTAAGCCCGGATAAGCGTACTCACTTCCGTAACATCACTACCAGCTCATGAGCCAGCAGTGGAAATGCTGCCAGTACATTCAATAGCAGCCATTCCTGTCCGGACAGATGGGAGGTTCCGAACGCTCCGATGAGAAACGGTACTTCCGTTACCGCAAACTGCAGCGCAAATCCAATAACACAGGCCAACACCATCAGCGGATTATCCCAGGGTCTCATAGCAAATACGGACTTCTGCATATCCCGCATTCCCACTGCATGATACAGCTGGCACATTCCCAGTACTGTAAAAGCATAGGTCTGGGATCGGGCAAGTATTTTTTCCCGGGACAGTAATTCACGAAGTCCCTCCACCCAGTCAGACAGATTCCAGGACAGTTCTCCCCTGCCTGCCATGATCCCACAGGGCAATACCAGAAATGCCGCCAGACCGATACCGGTGATCAGCGCTCCATAGAGTAAGGTACAGGCCATTCCGCCCCGGGCGAACAGACTCTCCGTTGCTTTTCTTGGAGGACAGCGCATCAGGCTTTTTCCGTCATTTTTATCCACTCCCAGTGCCAACGCCGGAAGGGAATCCGTGATCAGATTGATCCACAGTATATGACTGGATTTTAGAGGGGAAGCCAGCCCCAGAGCCACTGCTACGAACATGGTCATCAGTTCCCCGAGATTGGAGGACAGTAAAAAAATCACCGACTTGCGGATGTTTTCATAGACGCCTCTGCCTTCCTCGATTGCCTTTTCAATCGTTGCAAAATTATCATCCGTCAATATCATGTCCGCCGCCTGTTTAGCCACATCCACGCCGGTTCCCATGGCTACACCGATATCTGCTGCTTTCAGAGAAGGAGCATCGTTCACACCATCCCCTGTCATGGCCACAATCTCCCCATTCTGCTGCAGCCCCTTCACGATCCGTACCTTCTGGGCCGGAGTCACTCTGGCATAAACCCTGATATTCCTGATCCTCCTGGCAAAAGAAGCATCATCCAGATGATTCAGTTCTTCCCCTGTAATACACTGACTGCGATGCCCTGCAATCCCCAGCTGTCTGGCAATGGCATAGGCGGTATCCACATGATCCCCGGTGATCATTACTGTAGATACACCTGCACGGCGGAAAATCTCCACCGCTTCCTCCGCCTCCGGTCTGGCAAGATCACGCATCCCCACGATTCCCAGGAATGTCATACCTTCTTCCCCACACCCGGGAGTGTTTCCGCTCTGTGCTGCCGCCAGTGTCCGAAGCGCCAGGGAATTCATGAGTTCTACAACCTCACTGATCCTTTTTCTCTGTCCGGCTGTCATTGGCACACTTCTTCCGTCCTGTAAAATATGGGTGCAGTGCTGTACGATCACATCCGGTGCCCCCTTCGTATAGGCAATGCTTCCCTTATGCCCTCCGTTTTTCGGGATTCTGTGATAGGTCGTCATCATCTTCCGGTCCGAATCGAAAGGCTTTTCATCATAGCGGGGGTACTGCTTCTCCAGACGTTCTCTATGCATCCCCATCTTCTCTCCGAAGTCTAAGAGCGCCAGTTCCGTTGGATCTCCGATCCGTTGCTCTCCCTGCAGGGAAGCATCGTTGCACAACAGCATTCCCCGGAGCATCTCCTGTACGCATCGGGATTCTCCCCTGCCATTGCTGCCGGCAGCATCCTCCAGCACATCATACCACCAGCATTTTTCCACCGTGAGCCGGTTCTGGGTCAGTGTGCCGGTCTTATCCGAGCAGACCACGCTGACCGCTCCCAGAGTCTCAACGGAAGGTAGTCTGCGGATGATCGTATGTACTTTGACCATTCTGGTCACTGACAATGCCAGACAGATCGTCACCACTGCCGGCAGACCTTCCGGCACCGCAGCCACCGCCAGGGAAATCGCCACCAGCAGCATTTCCGGAATATTTCTGTGTTGAAATACCGCCAGCAGAAACAATGCCGCACATACTCCCAGCGATAAAATACTCAGAAGCTTTCCCATATCCCCCAGACGTTTCTGTAACGGTGTCATTTCCTCTTCCGCATCTGTGATCATGGAGGCGATCCTGCCGATCTCCGTGGCCATACCCGTAGCTGTCACGATTCCTTCTCCGTGGCCATGGGTCACCACAGTAGACATATATACCATATTGACCCGTTCAGCCAATGGAATCTCGTGTCTGCAGTCTGCCAGAAACAGCGCATCTTTTTCCACAGGTACCGATTCTCCGGTCAGGGCGGATTCCTCTACCTGCAGATTGGAGCTTCTGGTCAGCCGTATATCCGCAGGTACCTGTGCCCCTGCCTCCAGGTCTACCAGATCGCCCGTCACCAGTTCCGCCGCCGGAATCTCCTGACGGATACCTTCCCTGATCACAATGGTCTGTGGACTGGTCAGCTTTTTCAACGCTTCCAGTGCCTTTCGGGCTTTTCCCTCCTGCAGCATGCCCACCAGGGCATTGACCATTACCACAGTGCCGATGATCACGGCATCACTGAGCTCCCCCAGAAAGACGGATACCACAGCTGCGATCAATAATATGTAGATCAGCGGGTCCTTTAACTGCTCAAGAAAAAGCTGTATTTTCGTCTTTTTTCTGGCAGCTTTCATTTCATTTCTGCCATTTTGCTGTAAACGACGAAAGGCCTCACCATCGGTAAGGCCCTTCACTGCGTCACTTTTCAGTTCATTTACGGTTTCCTGTATATTCTGTTTTTCGAACACGGCTGCCTCCAATGCTTGTTTCTATTAAGCATTGTATGTCATATCTTCAGAATTCATTACACCGAATCATCGTACATTTTGATCTCTTAACTGGAATGCTGCGGTCAGCTCGTTCATGTTGGTGGCCTGCGCAGACAATTCCTCACTGGTGGCAGAAGTTTCTTCTGCGGTCGCAGAGTTGTTCTGCACCACTGTGGATATCTGTTCAATGCCCTGTTCGATCTGCATCATGGCATCTGCCTGTGCCTTGGATTCTTCCATGGCTTTCTTGGACTCGTTGGCCAGATCCTCAATGCCTTCCACGACCTTCTGCAATGCTTCGGCTGTCTTGTCCGTGATCTGGTTGCCATGCTCAATCTCCTGCAGGGAAGTCTCAATCAATTCTCTGGTATGTACCGCAGACTGTGCACTGTCATCTGCCAGCTTACGGATCTGATCCGCAACCACTGCAAAGCCTCTTCCGGCCTCTCCTGCTCTGGCTGCCTCAATGGCTGCATTCAGGGACAACAGATTCGTCTGGGATGCGATATCCTCAATCTCACCAATAATATCGCTGATCTGCCTGGAAGTATCGTTGATCCGCTGCATGGCATCTGTCAGACCCTTCATTTCCTCTCCGCTGTCCTTCGCCTGCTGCTGGTAATCCATAGCCTTCTGGTAAGAACCTCCCAGTGCCTTGGCATTCTTCTCCACGATCTCGGTTACATTCGTGATGGTAGCCTGCAGTTCCTCTACGGAACCGGCCTGGTCGGTAGCACCTTCCGCAAGTCCCTGGGCAGCATCTGCCATCTGGTTTGCCCCCAGAGATACCTGTCCCACTGCCGTCTTGATCTCATTAAGTGTCTCACTGAGCTTATGGTTCAGCTTACGGATAGATTCCAACAGTCCCTGAAAGTCTCCCACATAGGCTTCTGCACACCCTGAAGTCAGTGCGAAGTTTCCTTCCGACATTTCTCCCAACAGATAATCCGCATCGCCGATGACCTTCTGCAGATTGCCGGATAGTGCTGCGGTAGCCTCTGCCAGGATCTGTGTCTCATCCTGTGTCCGGATCACAGGTGCCGGAGTATGCAGATCGCCTTCCGCCAGCTGACGTATTCTTTCGGTACATTCCGCCACCGGTTCACCGATCGCCTGACCGATCTTTTTTGCCCTGCGCACACTGAAACATAAAGCTGCAGCACCTATTGCTACACCAATGACAATACATACAACGGTAGAACCAAGGAAATCTGTCAGTGGTGCATTTACTGCCACACTCCATCCATTGGTTCCTTCTATTGGTGCATAAGCCTGTATTGTGATGGTTCCGCCTTTCATATAAGTGCCATATCCGGTTGCTCCGGTCATCATCTTCTGCTCTACCTTTGCAATTCCCCGCAAAGATCTGTCCGTCTGAGACAGTTCAATGTTGCTCTTCTGCTCCTGGGCAATCGCAGAATCACAGTGAGCAATGGTGATACCTGTTTCTCCCAACAGATAGCACTCGGAATTCTTACTGACAGAGACTGCCGCAGCAATATCATTTAAGAACTCCGGATCCGGCACAACGAATACCACGCCGACAATATCACCATTCTTATCTCCGTCTGCATATACGGGTGCGGAAATGATAACGCTGAGCTTACCGTCTGTCTTTGCAATCACGGGATCCGATACCACGACCTCTCCCTGCATGGATCTCTTAAAATAATCACGGTCACTATAATCGGTTCCGTCATAAGCACAGATACCGTTGGAGCCGATCAGCTTGCCTCTGACCATTCCATAAGCTTCCATGCGTTGGTTGATATACTGCTGTTTCTGCTCCTGGGTAAATACCGGAGAAGACAGCTGGTAACTGCATCCGAGTTCGGATACGATCGTCGTTGTCACCCGTAGTTCCTCATTGATACGGTCTGCGGAAATCTCTGCCACCACCAGCATATCGTCTTCCAGTGTTCTCATGGTACTGGACAGATTCAGGATCACGGTAAGGATGACCAACGGAATAATTGAGAACACTACCAGCCTGCTGATTGCCTTCTGCAGACGTTCCCGGATCGTCGTCATGCCGGGTGTCTGCCCCTTTGTGCCCTTCTGTGATGCTTTTGTACTCATATGTCCTCATTTCTGCGCTGCATTTTTATTATATGCTTTATTTTCCTGTACTCTATGAAGTGACCACTTATCCGGCAGCGCCCGGATATCCCATGCATTTCCTTCATTTTGGGACGGTGATCTTCTGCTGAGATACTTAATTTTATATGTCGATTTTATTTTACCATGATTCAGGAAAATTTTCTATCTTTTGAAGCCCAAAAAGAGAGTTAATATTCCGTTAAGAATATCAACTCTCTCCTGTCATTTATCTCTCTATCCCCTCATGATAAGAAATACCCTGTTAATAGCCGAACTCCTGGGCAAAATACAACTTGCCATTGGTCTCATAGACCGCAATGCTGCAGGTGGTAAAATCGCCTGCCAGGATATTCGCTGCGTGTGTAGGAGAAGCCATCCAGGCATCTACTACACTCTGTGCGGAATCATAGCCCTTCGCCAGATTCTCGCCCCACATCAGTTCACTGTTCACTGTGTACCAGTCCTTACCGTTGGGTCTGGTATGGGAAAACTTGGAAGCTGCTTCCTGTGCTCTTACCATAGCGCAGGACTCCAGACCGTTGCTCCAGTTCAGTGCTGCCAGGCCGTTCTCTGCTCTCTTCGCGTTTACAATATCCAACGCATCGATAGCCATGGCACGAAGTTCATCTGCACGGGCCAGCTCAGCTTCACTCATACCGGCTTTTCTCACAGAACCCGCCAGTGCCACTGCCTCTTCATCGAACCAGACAGTTCCGTCATCCGTGGCAGGATCACGGCTTACAGAGGATAATTCTGTACTCTTGCCGCAGCCTGCAAGGCTCAGCACCATGATGACTGTCAGAACAAGACTCATCCATCTTTTTTTCATTTGTTCTACCTCTTCTTTCCTTGATTGTTTATAGTAAATATATGTTTATTCGTTATGATTGCTTCTTCTTAATAATAAGCCATGCTCCCAGCCCTGTCAAGGAAAGGGCAAAGCCCAGATTCCATGTATTGGAATCATCGCCGGTCCTGGGTCTTCTGGAAGCTCCCAGGACTGCTCTGTCCGCCAATGGTGTAGGATCATCGGTAATGCTTACAACCCGCTGACGTCTTACACCAAGCACCTGAGGTGTTACCGGGGTTGCCGGCTCAGACGGTGTACCGGGAGTATCCGGGGTATCGGAATCATCCGAATCGTCCGGAGTATCCGGGGGTGCGGTCGGAGTAGTGGTCGGCGTCGTGGGTGTGGTATCCGGTGTGCCTGTCGGCGTAGGCTCCGGAGTAGCACTGGGAGTAGGTTCCGGGCTGGTAGTCACGGGCGGAGTAACCTCCGGCTCTCTGGACAATTCAAACTGCATTCCGAAGCCGTATCTGGTCATCTGATAGCCGTTGTTGGCCAACACACCGTTAAGGTTAGTGGTGATCTTCACTTCTCCGTCCTTTAACAGGTCGGATACCAGAGTATCTGCATAGGAACCTTCCTGTCCGTTTTTCAGCATCCGGTCATACAGACCTTCACCGTCAAAAGTATATACATTATGATATGTCGTGTAATATAAAGCATCTGCTACTGCAGAACAGCTCTCCGCTACTGTGGTATCGGCGGTTCCGTTGGTCAGGATTGCCAGTTCCTCTGCCGTAAGTTCTGAAAAGCCGTAGACCTTATTTCCTTCTTCTCTGGAAGTATTGTTGAACCAGTCTAAGTAATACTGTGCCAGGCAGCTCTGCGTAACCTCTTCCGGCTTCATTTCTTCGCTGCCATATCCTTTTTTCAAAAGAGCCTCTCCGACAATCGCATCCGTAACCTTGCCTGCGGTGATCCCGAGATCCCGTAACGGAGCATTTAAAATACGGCGGGGCAATGTACAGAACGCTCCCACTTCACCGATCTCATAACCTTCAAAACCACTGGACAGAACCGTTACTTTCTCTCCTGCCTTAGGCGCCGCCGGGATCGTACCGATCGTGGCCTTTGCAGGATCATACTGATACTCCTTATTGCTCTCATTTACCAGCTTTATGTTGTAGTACAGGGTATCTCCGGGCTCTGCCGCATTTCCTCCTGCCACGGTACCGTTCAGATAACCGATGGCATCGGACAGATTGATTCTTACCTTGTCCGGGGCATTGCTGTGGATCGTAATGGTGATCGTTGCATCATAGGTCACCCTGCCGGTGCCGCTTTCCCAATGCTGTTCCAGTTCCGGAGTTGTAGTAATGGTAATACCTTCGGAAATATAATGGAACACTGCGCCGTTCTCATTCTGTTCAAAAGTTACCGTTCCCGTGGGATATTCATAATAATCTACTGCGGATACCCCGGGAATCCTGTAATCGTATCCGTCATAATTGATCCAGGTCTCTGTGGGTGTGGTCACATACCATACCGTGGCAATGGTGACTCCGCTGAAGGACCGACCGGTGGTGAGCAACTGATTCATAAAACTTTCCGTTACATTTTCACCATACAAGACGCCGTTGTTGTCATTCACATACTGTTTTACATCCTCAAGGGTTTTTCCGCAGTTTTCTTTATAATAGGAAGTGCCTTCGCTGTCTTCACCGTAATAAACATAGTGTAACAAATCTGCGGGCTTACAGTCAGAATATTTGTTTACATCTAATGCTACGAATCCAACGCACTGCCAGCTTGCCCCGTTACTTCCGGTTAACTTTCCTTCGGCATCTACCCCTGTATTATCCACAGAAAGATATTTAAAGGTTTCAGCATCATCCAAAGTCATCTTATGACCTGCAAACAATGAAAAATCTCCGTTTGCCGGCTTGTAATTATGGGGCCATACGTTGGGGCTGGCTACCTGTCCTCCCACATATTTTGCCATGGTGCCTCCAGCAAGAATCACCGTTTTGATGGTGGGATAGGTTTTCTCTTTTACAGCAACAACGCTGTCGTTTCCGCTTACACTTGCCATTTCAACAACATCGTTCTGCTCATTCTGCGTTGCTTCTTCTGCCTGTACTGTAAATCCGGTGTTGGAGACGCTGCCGATCAGCAGTGCCGCTACCAGAGTTTTTGCCAGTTTGGTCTGTATTACGTTTTTTAACTTCATTTCTGTTTCCCCTCAAAACCAGTATTTCTGTTTTTATTACTTCTTTTTACTCTCCTAATAAGTAAGACTACGCCAAATGGAAAAAAGGACCAGAATTTGAAAAATTTTTCAAGATTCTGATCCTTTTATACTTTTACAGCTAAGATCGGCTGTCGTTCCGTTCCTGTTTAATGTTCTTTTCGCTTAAGAACAAGCCATGCTCCCAGACTCGTCAGGGAAAAGGCAAAGCCCAGATTCCAGGCATCGGAGTCATCGCTGGTCTGCGGTCGTCTGGATGCTCCGAGGACTGCTCTGTCCGCTAAAGGAACTGCCTCGTCCTCGATGGTCACCATTCTACGGCGTCTTGCACCAAGTACCTGCGGGGTATCCGGGATTCCACCGGCCGGTGTGCCGGGATCATTCGGGGTGCCGGGATCATCTGGTGTATCATCCGGAGTATCGGGTTCATCCGGGGTGTCAGGTGTTGCTGTTGGTGTAGGTTCCTCGGTTACTACTGGTACCGTCGGTGTCGGCGTAGGCTCCTCGGTTACCACCGGTACCGTCGGTGTCGGCGTAGGCTCCTCGGTTACCACCGGTACCGTCGGCGTCGGCGTAGGTTCCTCGGTTACTACCGGCGTCGGCGTAGGTTCCTCGGTTACTACCGGCGTAGGCGTAGGTTCCGGCTCATCCGGTTCGCACGGACAGTGAATCTCTCCACCCTGCTTATACTTATCCGCTATGATGCCTCCGACAACAGTTCCGCCATTATAGACAGTTGCATTCGGAGCCAGAATATATCCGAAAATAGAATTTACATTAACTTCTGTTGCATTGCCAAAGTTCCAAATAATTCTGTCTGCCCACAGCTGATGTTCCAATGCTTGCTTTTTTGCACCATGCGCATTCATCCAGCCGGTAATATTCACAGTTCCGGAATCACTTACATTTACCACAACTGTTTTTCCATAAAAAGCTGCGCCGGTGATCTCTTTGTCATAGTCTTCCATCCTGGTATTTAACTCAGCACTTGTTACATTCAATACCAGTTGTGTATCGTTATTTTCATCCGCCAAAGCATACAAGTCGTTGCTTTTCTGTACCATATTACCTGCCAGGACATTGCTGATCTCAGATGCAATATCTGTATCCCATACCTCACAGTTCTTCAGAAGATTTCCAGTATATAATTTATTTTCACCAGCTATAATATTATAACCCTGTCCAGTCACTTCCCGCTCAACAGAGTTCTGTGTTCCGTCAGAATTAGTAAGCGGAATTATCAGTTCCTTTTCGTCTGTTCTGCCTGACGCTGTATATTTAAGAATCTGATTCGGAGCAGAAAGATCTCCCAGATAAGATTTTCCCCCATAGCTTACCATGGAAACCTTTAATTCTCTAATTGCGGCATTTCCCTCAATATGGTCCAGATTTGAGGATACAAATTCATTTGTATATAATACAAATGAAAATGGATCATTTAAATCCGCACCTGCTGCCTGCACAGTAATCCCCTCGTTCCCTGCGACGGAACCTGCTACCAGTGCTGCTACCAGAACCTTTACTACTTTTTCCCTTACATACTTGCTAAATCTGCTCATCTGATTTCTCCCTCAATGAAATCCAATGTTTTTCACGTTTTACAACGTTTTCGTTCCTCTTTACAACTATTAAGACGGAAGTGCTTTCAAAAAGGGTTCAGATTTTTTATTAAAAATGTGATTTTTTGCTTATTCTTGTCCTCTGCTTATCTGTTTGTAGTACTATATTCCTAATAATCGGCAGTTTCTGTCAGTACTCCATGGATCAGAGCCCGCCTTTTTGTACCGGATGAGCCGTAGCAGGTAGATAGGGATACGATATTTCCCCTGTCACTTAAGTCTGCATCTGAAGCATACAGGGAATGTTCCGTGGCCCACTGCACATAATCATCATAGGAGGCATCTGAGGTAAACGTGGCAAAACGGTCACTGGTACTCTTTGTTTCATAATAGGAAAAAATCTCATAAATGTAGACTTTATCTTCCGTGTATATATAGAAGTAAGGATTCTCCTCGCAGCTTGCCGTCCCCTTCAGCAAATTTTTAAAAGCCCCAAACATGCTCTCATCCCGCATATTATGTCCGAATACAAAGGTATTCCTGTCTGACCAGTCTGCTGAAGCCCCACAGTCCATGAAAATGCATCCAGCATTCACACTCTCCCCCTCGAAGGAATGCTTCAGATAATAGTCATTGTCCTCCCCCTGTACCACCGGATAACTGATGTCCAATGCCGGGAAATAGAGCCATCCACGAAAATCCGGGTTGTTCCTGATAAGTTCGGCAAAGTCGATCTGTAGCTCCGGATAATTTTTCTCCGCAATCTCTTCCTGTTTTTCCCCCGCCGCAGGCTCTGCCACCACCTCCTGGCGGATGGCATCGTATTCATTTTTTGCTCTCTGCTCTGACAGATAAGAATGCAGACTCATTCCTCCGGTCACCAGTACCGCTGCCGCCAGCACTGCTGTGATCGCATTTTCCGCTTTTTTATTTTTCATGCCAGTTTCCCCTTCCTGCAAGAATCGTTATAATTTGTTAATGATTATACCTTATTTTTCCGCATTCGTCTTTACGAAAGAGTTATTTTTTGATATTTTTAAGGTATGATTTTAAATAAGAAACTATTGGGGGAATAAAATCTTATGATACATCTTTTTGCACTGCTTTCACTGCTTTTGTGCGGTGTCTGCTATACTGGCTTTCAGAACAGTTCTCATTTCCACAATACAGGCAACCGGCGTTCTCTTCTGTTGCTTGTATTTGGCGGTGCCCTGCTTCTGCGCCTGCTCCTTGCATACACCACCCACGGCTTCAGTAATGATATCGCCTGTTTTGCAGCCTGGGCTGACCGGATTTTCACTTTAGGGCCAGGGCAGTTCTATTCTGCCGAGATGTTTACGGACTATCCGCCCGGTTTCATGTATGTATTGTATCTGATCGGAGCGTTACGATCTCTGCTGCAGATTCCTTATTATTCCGATCTGCATATTTTACTGTTAAAATTACCCGCAATTCTCTGTGATATTGCCTGTGGGTTTCTACTCCACAGAGAGGCGGTAAAGCGACTGCATTTTTCCGATCTGCAGGGAATCTTTGCTGCCTCTGCGTATCTGTTCCAGCCGGCGGTCATTCTGAATTCTTCCTGTTGGGGACAGGTGGATTCCGTATACACGCTGATGATCATCCTTATGTGCCTGTTCCTCATGAAGGGAAACCTGCTTCCTGCCTATGCTGTCTACGGACTGGGTGTCCTGTTAAAGCCACAGATGCTGATCTTCACGCCGGTACTGCTGACAGGGATCTGGGACCATGTGTTCTTACAGGATTTTTCCTGGCGGAAATTCTTCTATAATTTGTGCGGTGGTCTGGTTGTCATCTGCGGGATGCTCCTTCTGTGCGCTCCTTTCGGATTAACCGCTGCGATCTCACAATATACTTCAACGTTGGGATCCTATGAATATGCAGCCATCAATGCCTACAATTTCTGGGGACTATTAGGAATGAACTGGGTCGACCAGAACACGATTTTCCTCTTCCTGCCCTGTAAGACCTGGGGCACTATCGTGATCCTGCTGATCGTACTCTTTACCTTCCTTATTGCAGCCCGCTGCCGGAAAGAGCCTTCAAGATATTTCTGTCTCGGTGCCTTTATCATCCTGACGATGTTCCTGTTCTCCGTCCGTATGCATGAGCGTTATATGTATCCCGGTCTGGCACTGTTGCTTTTCTGCTGCCTGTACCGGCCCTCTACACCTCTCTGGAAATGCTTCAGTGGATTTGCAGTGCTGCATTTTTACAACACCGCCAATGTGCTGTACCATTACGATCCGCAGAATTATGACCGCAAGGCTCCCATCATTCTGCTGGTATCTGCCGGAATGTTGTGCTGCCTGTATTATTTCTATAAGATCATCTGGAAATATTATGTTCACGATGAAACAGGGACTGCCACCAATGCGAAGACGCAGACCGCAACAGGCCGCAGAGCTTCCGGGCATACTGCTTCCACAAGATCTGCCGCAGGACTCGGACAAAGACTTCGAGAATATTTTCTCTCTCCCCTGGAGCCCATTCCTTCCGAAGAGAGAATCCATTTCACGAAACCGGATCTGTGCCTGTTGCTGGCAATCGGTATTCTGTACAGTTGCTTTGCCCTCTATGATCTTGGAGACCGCAAAGCTCCGACAACAACTTATGATATGTCGGGAGAATTACAGGCCATCGAGCTGGAATTCCCCGAAGATGCGCTGCCTGTGACTATGGCCAGTTATCTGGCTCCCTGGCACCAGCGACATTTTGGGATGGATGTCAAAAGTAATGCCGAAGGCTCCTGGACTTATCTCGGTGAGATCATTTTAAACAATGTCTTCACCTGGCAGGATGTCTCCCTGCAGGATCTGCTGACACAGGCCACAGAAAACGGTACTTCTGATGTGTCTGCCACAACCAGATATCTGCGTCTGTCATTGACGGATAATGATGCCTCTCTGATTGAACTGGTCTTCCTGGACGCGAATGGCAACATCACACGCCCGTTGAACGCAGATGCCTACCCTACACTGTTTGACGAAAGCGATCTGTACCCGGAACGCTATTCCTTCCGCAACAGCATGTATTTCGATGAAATCTATCACGCACGCACGGCTTACGAGTTCCTTCACGGCCTGCCGACCTACGAAAATACCCACCCGCCTCTGGGCAAGATCTTCATCGCCCTGGGTGTTGCCATCTTTGGAATGAATCCTTTCGGCTGGCGTATCATGGGTACTCTGTTCGGCATTGCCATGCTGCCGTTTATCTACCTGCTGGGGAAAAAAATGACAAGGAATACACCTGCGGCAGCTCTGGCCTGCTTCCTGTTTGCCTTTGATTTTATGCATTTTACGCAGACAAGGATTGCCACCATCGATGTTTATATCACGTTCTTTGTGATTGCAATGTACTATTTTATGTACTACTATTGTTCTATGAGTTTTTACGATACACCGTTGTATAAGACCTTTGTGCCTCTGGGCTTATGCGGCATCTGCATGGGACTGGGAATTGCCAGCAAATGGACCGGTATCTATGCGGGCTGTGGACTGGCACTGCTGTTTTTTGCGCATCTGCTGCGACGCTACCGGGAATACCTCTATGCCAAAGCCCATCCCGGAAAAAGCACCAACGGCATGGAGCATCAGCAGATTGTAAGGAGATTCCCGGATTATACGGTAAAGACGATCGACTTCTGCCTGACCTTTTTCGTGCTGGTTCCGGCAGTGATCTATCTGTTGTCCTACCTGCCATTTGTAGACAATTCCCATCCGGGACTTTTTGACCGTATGCTGACCAACCAGACTTCCATGTTCAACTATCACAGCGGCCTGGAGGCAACGCATCCTTATTCCTCTTCCTGGTATCAGTGGCCCACTATGGTCCGCCCGATCTGGTATTATTCCGGTTATGTAACTGATGCCGTCAAGGAAGGGATCAGTGCCTTCGGTAATCCTCTGGTGTGGTGGGTCGGCATTCCGGCATTTTTGTATGTGCTGTATCTGCTTGTCACCCACAGCAGTTTCCTGCGTGCCCTGACAGGCAAAGCTGCCGCTTCCTCTGCGACAACTCCCCTGTCCCGCAGAGAATATCATGCTGCCGCATTTCTGGTGGTTGGCTACCTGGCGCAATATCTGCCCTGGTTCTTCGTCACCAGAATCACCTTCATCTATCACTATTTCCCCAGCACACCGTTTGTGGTACTGATGATCGTATACAGCCTGATGCAGCTGAAAAAGCGGGTATCCAACCGCACTTTTGCAGTCATCTGCTGTGCCTATGCCGTGCTGGCCTTCGGTCTGTTCCTGCTGTTCTATCCGGTACTTTCGGGTCAGCCGGTGGATGTGGATTTTGTAGTAAAATACTTACGCTGGCGGGATACCTGGGTGTTGATCTCGGGTTAAGTCATTTTTATAAAATACTTCATATAAAAAACAGTGCCAATCCAGGCACTGTTTTTTGGTATAGCATATCTATTCACTTACCCCTCAGCGATCGCATTACCGGTATACAACTGATAATATCTGCCCTTCTGGGCGATGAGTTCATCGTGGTTGCCGCGCTCGATGATGCGGCCCTGTTCCAGAACCATGATGCAGTCACTATTCTTGACAGTGGACAGTCTGTGGGCGATGACAAAGGTGGTTCTGCCCTTCATCAGTTTATCCATGCCGTCCTGTACAATTTTCTCGGTACGGGTATCGATAGAGCTGGTAGCCTCATCAAGGATCAGTACCGGAGGATCCGCTACGGCTGCTCTGGCAATAGAAAGCAGTTGTCTCTGACCCTGGCTTAAGTTCGCACCGTCACCGGTGAGGACTGTGTTGTAACCATCCGGAAGCTGACGGATAAAGGTATCCGCGTTAGCCAGTTTTGCTGCGGCAATGACTTCCTCGTCTGTAGCATCCAGCTTACCGAAACGAATATTGTCCATAACGGTAGCGGTGAACAAATGGGTATCCTGCAATACGATACCCAGAGACTTCCGCAGATCCGCTTTTTTGATCTTGTTGATATTGATGCCGTCGTAACGGATCTTACCATCCTGAATATCATAAAAACGGTTGATCAGGTTCGTGATCGTGGTCTTGCCGGCACCGGTGGAGCCTACAAATGCAATCTTCTGACCGGGCTTTGCATACATCTCGATGTTATGCAGCACGATCTTGTCATCATTGTAGCCGAAGTCCACATCATCGAATACTACTTCACCCTGTAATTCAATATAATCTACGGAACCATCTGCCTGATGCACATGCTTCCATGCCCACATACCGGTTCTCTCGGTACACTCCACGATCTTGCCGTTTACCTTCTTGGCACGGACGATGGTCACATATCCCTCGTCGGTCTCTACCGGCTCATCCAGCAGATCGAAGACTCTCTTGGCACCAGCCTGTGCCATAACGATACTGTTCAGCTGCTGACTGACCTGGCTGATGGGCATGTTGAAGCTCTTGTTAAAGGTTAAGAAGCTGGCCAGCTTACCTAAGGTCAGTCCTGCAAAACCGCCCAGTGCCATAGCACCGCCGACGATAGCACATACCACATAGCTTAAGTTACCCAGCTGGGCATTGATGGGTCCCATCAGGTTTGCGAACTTATTCGCATTGTATGCGCTGTCGCACAGTTCATCATTCAGAGCCTTGAACTCCTCCAGACTCTTATCTTCATGGCAGAATACCTTGACTACCTTCTGGCCTTCCATCATTTCCTCAATGTAACCGTTGACTTTACCGATATTCTTCTGCTGCTTTACGAAATATTTTCCGCTTAAGCCCGCTACCTTACCAGTGACGAACATCATCAGTGCCACCATGATCAGACTGACTGCTGTCAGAGGCACACTTAATACCAGCATACTTCCCAGGGTACCGACTACGGTGATGAAGCTGGAAAATACCTGCGGGATACTCTGGCTGATCATCTGACGCAAAGTATCAATATCATTGGTGTAAATGGACATGATATCGCCGTGGGAATGGGTATCAAAATACTTGATCGGCAGCTTTTCCATGTGTTCGAACAGATCATCACGGAGATTCTTCAGTGTTCCCTGAGTTATGGTTACCATGATACGGTTGTAAGCATAAGTGGCCGCCACACCGACCAGATAAAAACCAGCCACACGGACAATTTCCCGGAACAGATTGCCAAAGTCAGGAGTCTTCTGTCCGATCATGGGCATGATATAGTCATCGATCAGTCTCTGCATGAACAGAGTACCCTGAATGCTTGCCACAACGCTCAGTACAATACAGATCAACACAAAGATAAAGTGAATGCCATAATTTTTAAAGATATATGCCATCAGTCGTTTAAATACTTTTCCCGGATTCTCAATACGTGTACCGCCCTGCATTCTTCTACCGGGTCCACGCATTCCGCCGCCCATAGGTCCTGGCATTATGACTCACCTCCATTCTCATCAAAGTCGCCGCCACCCGTCTGGGTCTGGGCTTCATATACTTCCTTATAGATCTCATTAGTACGAAGCAGTTCTTCGTGAGGTGCAAATGCATCGATCTTACCGTTATCCATAACGATGATACGATCTGCATCCTGAATACTGGAGATACGCTGTGCAATGATGATTTTCGTCGTACCGGGGATCTCCGTGGCAAATGCCTTACGGATCTTCGCATCGGTAGCGGTATCCACGGCACTGGTAGAGTCATCCAGAATCAGTACCTTCGGCTTTTTCAGCAGTGCTCTGGCAATACACAGTCTCTGCTTCTGTCCGCCGGATACGTTACTTCCGCCCTGTTCAATATAGGTATTGTATTTCTCTGGCATCTTCTCAATGAATTCATCGGCGCAGGCCAGACGACAGGCACGGATGCATTCCTCTTCAGTAGCATTCTCATCGCCCCAACGGAGATTCTCTAAGATGGTACCGGAGAACAGCACGTTCTTCTGTAATACTACGGATACTTCGTTACGCAGAGTCTCCAGATCATAGCTTCTGACATCCTTACCGCCGACATAGACCGTACCCTCATTTACATCATACAGACGGCTGATGAGGTTCACCAGACTGGTCTTGGAACTACCGGTACCACCCAGAATACCGATGGTCTCTCCGGCTTTGATCTCAAAGTTCAAATCATCCAGTACCGGCTTCTCACTCTGTTTGTTATAGCGGAAGGTCACATGATCAAAACGGATACTACCGTCTGTCACATCGTAGTCAGGCTGTTCAGGATTGGTGATATCTGCCTTCTCTTCCAGTACTTCTGCAATACGCCTTGCACTGGCTGCACTCATGGTCATCATAACGAAGATCATGGCTAACATCATCAGATTCATCAGGATACTCATGCAGTAGGTCAGCAGGCTCATCAGTTCACCGGTGGTCAACTGGCTGGCAACGATCATGTGAGCGCCAAGCCAGCTGATTCCAAGGATACAGCCGTATACGGTAAACTGCATTACCGGCCATACATAAGTCATGGTACATTCTGCTTTTTTGAACATCTTGTAGATGTTGTAGCTGGCCTTATGGAACTTGTCGATCTCATAGTCCTCACGCACATAAGCCTTTACCACACGCTGTGCGGCTACGTTCTCCTGTACGTTGGCATTTAAATCATCGTATTTCTTGAATACTTCACTGAAATACTTGGACACTGCTCTCATAATAAAAATGATAACGATTCCAAGGAACACTACCGCCACCAGATAAATGCTTGCCACTCTTGCATTGATCAGGAACGCCATCAGCATAGCACAGATCAGGCTGACCGGTGCGCGGAAGCACATACGTAAGAGCATCTGGTAAGCGTTCTGGATATTGGTAACATCCGTGGTCATACGGGTGACCAGTCCTGCCGTGGAGAACTTATCAATGTTGGAGAAAGAGAAGGTCTGAATGTTCTCATACATGGCCTCTCTTAAGTTTCTGGCAAATCCGGTGGATGCTTTCGCACCGTATTTACCACCCATGACACCGGCGAACAATCCGACAATAGCTGCCAGGACCATATAACAACCGATGACAAAAATATGTTTCATATCTCCCGCCTGCACACCGTCATCAATGATCGATGCCATCAGGAGCGGAATCACCATTTCCATGGCTACTTCCAGGATCATGAAAATAGGAGTTACAAGAGATGCACTCTTATATTCCTTGATCTGTTTTGCTAATGTTTTGATCATAGCTGGTTTCCTTTCTTGTATTTTTCTATCCTATAATAAATGTTTTGTAACCTCTCTGTTATGCATGACTGCCAGCATCACTCGTTCCGGCATGGCCCGTTACAACGTCCGGTCCGCCTGCTGTCCTGCCCCAGATTCTGCATCATCTTATCTAAAATAGTTAAGAATGTCTGCTTCTCTTCTTCGGTAATACCGTTCTCCAGCTCTCGATTGAAATCCCGGATCTGCTCTTCGATCAGATTGTGATGCTCAATCGCTTTCTCCGTCAACAGGATCCTTTTCAGTCGGGCATCCTCCGTGGATGCCACCCGGACGATATAGCCCTTCTGTTCCAGATTTTGGAGCATTACCGTTGCCGTGGATCTGCGGATTCGGAATTCCTTCTCCACATCCTTCTGATATACATCGCCGTTCCGGCTCTTGTGATACAGATATCCCAACAGCGGCCCCTGCATTCCGTTGATTTCATTTCCTTCCATCTGAGCAAAGATCGCATCGATCTTCCGGCGGATCATGTTGTTGGCGGCCTTGATCTCAAATCCAAGCTGACGGTTCGTCAGTACACTTGTCTCCTCGTTCATCCTGCCTCCTTATCTCCTATGCCTCTAATGCGGTGTTCGTCAAATCCTCATGCCAGCATGGGATTTTCCTCTCTACTCGCGCAAACTATGAGAAACACGCTTCGCGAGTTTCTCAAGTTATCGCGGCAGTCGCCAAGGTCTCGTGCAAGCACGGACTTTGGCTCGTTGCTCGCGTAAATAAAAATGTTAGATAGCTAACCATTTTTGTTAGCCATCTAACATTATAACGCAATCTTTTATGTTTGCAAGAAAAAAAGTATAAACTCTTTATAAAATCCGTCAATCCTCCAGTACCCGGTTCAGAACTTCATCTTCCAGCACCAGTTTCTTTGCTGCTTCGCGGTATTTTTCCTCGTGGAGATAGGTATGGCGGTGGGGTTTGATGGTGGGAGCCATGTCGATGGCTTTGAGGAAATCGGCCTTCTTCATATGTAAGGTTGCCACGTAATCCCAGAATCCGGTATCCTTAAGTACCGTGCTGACACGGATGTAACGATGATCCTGTACCTTTGCCATGATATAGGTGGCAATACCTACCTGGATGCCATGAAGCTGCGGCACTTCCAGGATCTTATCCAATGCATGGGAAATCAGGTGCTCACTTCCGCTGGTAGGGGCACTGCTGCCGGCAATCTCGTTGGCAATACCGCTCATGGCCAGAGAATCCAGCAGTTCTTTTAGGAACAGCTCGTCTTTGATGCTCTCATAAGGGGTACGAACGAAGCTGTTCACCGCTTTCTTTGCGATCATCACAGCAAAATCATTCACCTCACCGCAGCCGGCCTTTTCTTCGAAAATCCAGTCATAGAGTGCCGTGATCTTGGAAATCATATCTCCGATGCCGGAGTAAATGAACTTCTCCGGAGCGGTACGGATCACCTGGGTATCCACGATAATGCCATAAGCCAGTCTGGCAGGGACAGAAGTACGCTTTCCCTGCACCAGAAGGGATGCGCTGGCACTGGAAAAGCCGTCGCTTGAACTGGAAGTCGGCACACTGATAAAAGGAAGGTTCCGCAGAAATGCCGCATATTTTCCGGCATCGATGACCTTGCCTCCACCGATAGAGATCACCGCCTTTGCCTTGTTGGGAATGGCGAAAGCCAGCGTAATGATATCGTCAATATCCACCGTATCCAATTCATTGTATTCCAGAACATTCACGTCCGCTTCCTTCAGTGAATTCATGACCAGCTCTCCGAACATATCGATCAGTCCGTTACCGAAAAATAACACTACCTGATCCAGACCTTCCGTTTTTAAATAACCACCGATCTTACCTAATGCCCCGTTTCCGATCTTCAGGATGGACGGGATCGCCATCTCTTTTCCTATCTGCATGGTAATCTCTCCTTTAACATTTCATAAAAAAACTTTGCCCGAAACCGCGTCCGGACAAAGTCATTTTACACTGTTTTCTATTTCAGTTCAACTTACAATTGGATCCCGAACATCTGCAGCACCCAGCAGATCAGTCCCAATGCCCAGCTGGCGAAAATTCCGTACAGGATCACAGGTCCTGCAATGGTGAATATCTTGCAGCCGATACCGAATACCTGTCCTTCTTTCTGGTATTCCACCGCCGGGGCTGTCACGGAATTGGCAAAGCCGGTGATGGGCACTAAGGCTCCTGCACCTCCCCATTTGACGATCTTGGGATAAATATGCAGTGCCGTGAGTACCACCGATGCAAACACCAGGATCAGGGAACACCAGCTGCCTGCCGTCTGGGGATCCATTCCCAGCACATTGCCGGTATAGTTCAGGATTCCCTGCCCAATACAGCAGATGATCCCACCGGTCAGAAACGCTTTTCCCATCTGTGCCCACAGATTGTGGGTGGGGGTCACCGATTTGACATACTGTTCGTATTCCTGCTTCTGCTGTACATCCGGTTGTGCCGGATTCCCGGACATATGCGGGGTCTCTTTCTGCATCTTCTGCTGATTGCCCTGTTTTGTGTCTTCCTGTTTCATAGATGTACCATGCCTTTCCGCCGCCCGGCCGCTTGCACGGCAGGCAGACTCTGTGACTGCTCTCTCTGATAACAGAATGTCCTTTTTCACTCTTTTTATGTATGCTTCTATTTACAAATTTTCTTTTAACACAGTTTTCTTCCATAAAAACAGACTTCTCAACAGCTCCCGACCTCTGCCACGGCGGTATCCATATCATTTCCGGTATCCGTGATCTGTTCCGCATCCATAAGATTATGATCTTCTGCCAGTGTCTTGTGCACCATATCCGGTGTCGCCACCATCTGCTGCAATTTCACCGCGTCATAATAATACCCCGGTGTCACATCCACCGGAAGCCATCCAATACCGTCGAAATAGACCTCCGCCCAGCAGGATCCTGCGGCCGCGGAACGCGTTATCCGCATTCTGTTCCCGATTCTCTGTTGTCGTTTTCTCTTCGATACTGCCTTCCTCTGCCAGAGGCAGCTGCAAAAGCACGGTGAAATCCGAGCCCTTATCTTTCAGACTCTCTACGACGATTTCTCCGCCCATGAGCTGTACCAGCTGATCCGTGATGGCCATACCGATTCCGGTGTCATGTACCCGGATCATGAGGTCCACACCGTTTTCCTGTAAAAAAGTCTTTTCTTCTTTCCTGTGGTTCTGACTGTCCACCGGATTCCGGCTCCCCATCTTTTTCCGAAAAAAAAGAACCAGAATTTTGTTTTTTCTTTGGTATTTTTTCAGATTGTAAGCAATTACACTGTTTGACGCTCTCTTTTTTTCATGCGATAATGGTCGATGAGTATAAATTTTATTTCATGAGGGAGATTATTATGAAAAAAAGAACAAGGAAAAAGTTACGGGCCCTTTGGGGTCTGCTGCTGGTCCCCGTGGTTCTGACCGGGTGCCGCATCCGTACCACGCCTATGGGCGTATTTGCACAGATCCTGGAGTATGCCGGACAAAACAATTCACAGGCATCCTCGCCTCACGGTCATGGTACTTACCATACCGAATCACAGCCGTCTTCCACCCCTATTCCCCAGATGGATTACGACTCGCTGGATGCTATCGGTGAGGTCCAGACCATCATGGTCTATCTGGTAGGCTCAGATCTGGAATCCGATTACGGTAATGCCAGTCTGGATCTGGACGAGATGGAAACGGCCGGAGTGGACACAGCGCACAATAATATTCTGGTCTATGCCGGTGGTGCATCCGAATGGCAGGACCGCGGCCTGTCCAGTGACGAATGCACCGTCCTGCTGTTGACCGACACCGGTTTCGTCCCCGTGGATACCTATCCGGCGGAAAACATGGGGGATCCCCTGACTTTGAGCAGCTTTTTAAATTACGGTTTTGATTTCTTCCCGGCAGATTCCTACAGCCTGATCCTCTGGGATCACGGCGGCGGACCAGTGCTGGGCTACGGCGTAGATGAGAATTTCCGTGACCTTCTGACGCTGGATGAACTGTCCGAGGCGCTGGAAGATTCCGTGGGTGCACACATGACAAAACTGGAATGGATCGGCTTTGATGCCTGCCTGATGAGTTCCCTGGAAGTGGCTTCCGTGCTGGCTCCCTACGCCAACTATATGATTGCCTCCCAGGAGACCGAACCCGGTTGGGGCTGGAATTACGATTTTCTGTCAGAGCTGTCCGATGAGGTGATCCCGGGCGATGTCATGGGAGAATATATCGTGGATTCCTACATGGATTACGGGGAATACGTCTTCGACATCTATCCGAATCTGTATTCCGACCTGACGCTCTCCTGCGTCGATCTGAACGCCTATGCTGAAGCCGAAGAAGCTCTGAACGATTATTTTGCGGAACTGGACACTTCTCTGGATGTGCAGAATTACCCCAGACTGGTGCGTAACCGTGCACGGGTGAGAGACTTCGGTACTTACTCCTCCGATATGAATTACGGCATGGTGGATGTCCTGCATCTGTTAGAACTGGTGGGGAATGATTCTGAAGCCGCACAGGCTGCCACAGAGGCCGTAGAAAACTGTATCGTCTATTCCGACACCAACATGGACAATGCCGGAGGAATCTCTATCTGCTATCCTTACCAGACGGATACGGATTACCGGGATGCCTGCATTGAAATGTTATATTATCTGGACTTTGCTCCCAATTACACCCGTTTTCTGGAAGACTTTTACGCCATTGAAAACGGTGACACCCTGCTGGCAGATCGAGAGATCTCCAATGCGGAGACTTCCGTCACCACCCAGAACGACGGTGCTTACGATGAATCCGACATTACCTTGCAGCTGACCCCCGAACAGCAGGCGAACTTTGCCTCCGGCGGCTACTACATCCTCTGCAAAGCCAGGGACGAAGGCTATATTACCGCGGAGGAAGACGAACGTGCCGATGATATGTATCTCTTCATTCAGGGAAGTACCCGTGTGACTCTGGATGAAAATGGTTTCTTACATGCTGCTTACAAAAATAACGCTGTCTACATGCAGGATCAGGACGGTCTCTCCGATATTCCCATGATCCTGACAGAGACCGATATCAGCGACACAGAGAATCGTTATCTGGCACATGCGGTGCTGATGAATTATACTGACAACTGGGAATCCCAGACGGCGAAAGTACAGATCGTCGTCAGCGACGAATATCCCGATGGTATCATCCGTAGTGCGATTCCTCTGGATCATGACGATGCGGAATTGCAGAGTGCCAGCAAGCAGTTGATCCATCTGGATGACTATGAGACTATGTCCTTAATGGCAAGATGCAGCTACGTGACCCGGGATGATAACGGTAATCTGTTGAACTTCTTCGACTGGGAAAAATCCGGCTGGATGATGGGCTTCGATGTGGATCTGACCGGTGATTATCATACCGTGGTACAGCCGCTGAATCACCCGGAAAATTACGTATGCATCTTCTTCATGAAGGATTCCCAGGGGAATACCTCTTATTCCGAAATGATTCCGCTAAAATAAGGGAAGGTCAGCTTTCCAGCTCTTTTCCTTCTCTTCCTGCTTGTTCGATCAGGGTCTTATCCACGTCGGTCTCGTAGTTTTTGATGGAGACTTCGACGGGGGTAGGATCCTTGGTCAGGCGCCTGCCACCGACATGATTGAAGAAAACGATAATGCCAGCTGCCAGCCCAAGAGAATAGAATACTTCCAACGTATTCAAGCCTCCGGGTTCAGCACCCATGGCCATCCGGTACACTTCCGTGAAAACCTCATTGATCCCCACATCATTATGGTAAGCCATGATCGTATAGGCTGTACCGAAAAAGCTGATCAGGCACACAAAAGCAGCCTTGATCCACTGCTGCCAGCCTTTGTGTCTGTTCACACAGATCCATTCCACCAGCACATCTGTCTCTCCAACCACCTGCACATCGATCTCCGGACAGATTTCTTCCATAAGACTTACCAGTTTCAGACAACTGATCACACATCGTTTTTCGCCGTCCTTGGGAAAATGATAAATTTTGATGGCTTTTAGTTTTGCCTGCAATACCGGATCCTGACAGCGAATCTCTGCCACATCTTTCAGGAAAACATCCTGTGCCTGCACCTCCGCACTTCTGTCACATTTCAGATAAACCGTCTGCTGCTTCATATACCCTGTCCCTTCCTGCCGTTTCTGCTCTGCATAGACATATTTTCCCAGATTGTCCATATTATTTGTGTGCTTGCTCCTCCGGAAGAATTCCCCTGCTTATTGCACGGTCCGATGCAGTTCTGTGGCAAAATAAAACAGTGACCCGCAGATCTTTCCCGCTGCCATCCCCAGAATGGCCCCGCCCAGCCCGTGGCGGAAAGAGATTCTTCTGGCAAAAATAGGAATACTGTCCAGCATCTCAGCAATGGCCAGCGCCAGACAGCCGATGAACATTCCGGCAAACAGCCCGAAAACCGCCTGTGCTCCAATGCCCGCTGCCGTCCACAGCCTCATCTGTTCCGGGAAGTGTTCCCGCAGATAATTTCCCCACTGACTGTACTCTGGGAAAATCGTAACAAAACATCCCGCCAGCGTCCCGAAAATGACCATTTCCTCATAGAGAAGTACATAACGTGCGGTATGGGTCTTGCCTGCGAACCGGGGGATCAGCCCCACCGCCACCAGCACTGTAAACACTCCGGCTGCCGACAGCAGGCCGTAACTGGCCCCGGTTACTATGAGCAATAATTGTCTGATCAGCATCTCCGTTCCCCTTTCGCAAAGTTCTGCTCCCGGCAGTTATCAAAGGATCTGCAAATGATCTTTTTCTGCACACAATAGAATATCCCAAAACCGAAAATCATATACGGATGGCATTTTTTTCCAAAATGTGCTATACTATCTTTATATATGTGCAGACGCTGCCCCACTTACTGTTTGCGTCGTTTTGAGTGAAGAATTTTAGATTTCAAAATATATGTGAGGTTTTACAACTATGAATACAGCAGATACGACTGAAAATACAGAAAAAAAGACGAGTACACTTCCCGCAAAAAAAGTCTCCGATTCCGAGACCCATCAGCTGCACGTAGTCATTCATCCGGATATCAACGGCTTCGGCAGACTGTTCGGCGGAAGACTTTTGGAATGGATCGACGAAGTAGCCGGTGCCACCGCCAGAAGACATTGC
>OKSB01001068.1_pt1 | contig 28270 bp, 20 predicted proteins | sample 1601171 | NCBI WGS metagenome assembly OKSB01 (sample SAMEA3541496, study PRJEB24748) | human gut metagenome | biome: human gut; feature: human-associated habitat; material: faeces | place: China | collected 2012 | reverse complement strand
TATCTTTGCTGCCAACATGCAGCAGCACATCGACTGCCTCCAGAACAACTCTGCCGTGGCCGAGCTGTTCCGCAGAGCCTATGCCGACATCTATCACAGCACACTCAGCCGTCTCTACCAGAGGTCGTCTGAATCTCCTCTGCTTGTTGACGAGCTGGAGCATCTGTACGGCACATTCATACAGAAGGGATGGATAGAAGCAAACCCGAAGATGCAGTACATCTTCAGCTTCCTCCGTAACGATGTAATCTCTCCGGAGAAGACACCGAGCCTGAAGGAGCAGCTTTCAGCCCACCTTCTCGATATAACGACCTATCGAGAGGCTGACCTGTGTGACAGCACATGTATAACAGAAAAGGTGTTCGTCTCTACAGTACACAAGGCAAAAGGCCTGGAGTTTGAGAACGTGATCATCTTCGAGGCAACGGATGGTGTCTATCCGTTCTTTGACAAGAAGACTCCGGAGGAAATCAGAGAATCCGCAAGGCTGTTCTATGTGGCCATGACCAGGGCAAAGATACGCCTTCACATCACATACGCAGAATCCGTGTCAGGCATATCCAAATGGGGAAACCCTTACTCTATCGACAAGGAACCCACCCCATTCCTCCGCCACATAAAGAATCACTTTCGCTTTTGATTCTGTCACCATATATATTTAACGAGAGGCTTGTTTTATATATTCTCGTTATAACGTATAAATTATTGAACTCTTCTTGTTAATGTTGGGATTTTTTTCGAATATTGCAGTGTTAAATTTACAGATAATGTTTTTATCTATAGCCAGTAGATTAGCTTTGCATTAATTATATTCTCGCTAGTGTTATTTTAATTATATTTTTTACAGAACATAAAAGAATACAAAATGAGTTTTACGAATAGAATGGGTATAGATATACCTGAACCGCAAATTACAATACGTAATGATGCTCCACTACCATTAAGAAATTATCTTTTTCAGTTGATGCAGAAATATGAGAAGAGTTTGAAAAAAATCCGTTCATATGTTTGCTTAGTAACAAAAGAAGCTGAAGACCCTAATAATTGGGGGGAAAATGATTTTATGAAAGCAGAAATACAAACCTTAATTCAGGATTGCCCTTGGTATCGTATTTATGACTTAATCGAATACTTTTATTCAAAATTGCTTGTTAACAAAGCTGATTTTGAAAAGGAAATAAATGAATATTTTATAGAAAAAGGGGTTGGTTGGAAACTTTCAAATGGACTTATTGAAACACGGGGGGAAGAAGCTCTCGAAAAGAAAATTGCTGAAGCCGCTGTAGAACTCGGTAATGCTAAACTTTTAACCTCACAGAATGAAATACATGAAGCTCTTAAAGACATGTCAAAGAGACCTAATCCTGATATTACCGGTTCTGTACAACATTCATTAGCAGCACTGGAATGTCTTTGTAGGGAAATAACGGGTGATAAAAAATCAACTTTAGGCAAACTTATAAATGATAATCCAGGAATCGTGCCTAAACCATTAAATGATGTGATAAGTAAGGTTTATGGTTTTGCATCTGAACAAGGTCGTCATCTCAAAGAAGGTGGAGTTCCAAATTATGAAGAAGCAGAACTCGTTGTACATCTAAGTGCCTCTTTATGTACATACCTTGCTAAAAAGAATTTTCCTAAAAATGAATTGGATAACTTATAATTGGTGATACATTAAAAATCAAACTGCGTCAATTCTTTAATTTTTATTTGATAGCAAGTATACTACAGTAAAAATGTAGTAATATTGACTATCAGGAATTGACACAGTTTATTTATATTCAATCCTAACCTTCAATGTATTTTATGGCCAGATTAATCAGAGCCAGGCATCGCATATACCAGTACTCTTTCATTCTGACATCTTTAATAGCAATCTTTCCTGTCTCAAAATGCCTGATTTGGTGTGTATTCCCGAATTTCGTTAGATAATCAAATTCGTTATTAAAAGTATCTGTCAGTTTTGTGTCACCTTTAGATATTTTATCTATTACCATTTCTAGGGATCTCTTTTTATCTGCCAGATAATAAGTTTTCAACTTCTCTAAAGCATCCCAAATCTTTTCAAGAGCTATTTGTTTACTCTCTGAATCCCCTTTTCTGAAATGCTTCTCAGCGATGCTAATTAATTCTTTTAAATCAGGTTCTTTAGTTTCTACAGCCTTGACTTCAACTGTAGTCTGTATCATCATCTTCCCATCTACGAGTTTATAATTGACCCCATCTAAAATAGTGTTCACTTCATTTTCAAAGTCTATGCTGTTATATCTTGCATATAGCTCTATTATATCAAAAACAGTTTTAGGTGAGGATTTCAAGACAAGTCTACCTAAATCTTCGACATCGGTATAAATACCATTATCATCATAGGCCTTAGGTATATAGAATTTCTTAATATCTTCAAATACTGCTTCACGAGTTCTCAGATGATAATTAAATCCTGTTTGGGTATAAAGGCTTTCGACGTTTTCTTTTTGAATCATCAATTCATCGAGTAGATGTCTTTTAGCCTTGGGTATACTTGGAACTGTAATATTTATATCCTTATATCTCTGAGAAAATGGTATAAATGTTTTTGCTTTAACTTCAGTAACTGTAAGTTCTCTCCATTCATATATTTCTCTCCCGGAAATATATTTTGAAATATACAATTCATACCCATCCTCACGTATTAAATCTTGTATTTTATCTAAATATTCTTTCCAATACCCTTCCTCTTTTCTATATGTTGGATGAAAAACAGTACATAGAAATTTAAGTAGTATTACATCATCACCATTATTAAGTCCAAACCTGTCATCTGAGAAGACCCAACCATATTCATAATCGTCATTATTTATAGTGTGCTGCCGGATATCATCTTCAGCGTTAGAAAATCGAGAGTCATAACTAGGCATTGTATCTAATGGATACAATATTTTCAGGAAATCCAATTCTTCAAGTTCACCATGATATACATAAAAGATTTTTCCATCATCAGGAGAATTATATTTAGAATCCCATAAAAAATTAGTATTATCAGTATATCCTAATTTAAACAGTTTGGCTATTTCTTTTCTTGTTATCTCTGTTATATTCTTTAATGCCATATTGAAAATCCTTATTCAAGTTTGTTTTTGTTGGTAATTAGAAGTAGCCTATCTGTTTAGATAAGCTACTCCCAATGAAAGAGTATTAAGAAATCAATCTAATCTTTCCAGTCAGCAACTGTTGCATCATACCCTGCTTTATCTGCTCATACTTAGCCTTTTTACCTTCAAGAGACTCTATTCCTTTGTCCATACTTGATAATATTTTACCTATTACTTTTTGTTCAATTGAGGTAGAAGGCATTTTAAGTCTCATCTGTTCAATATCAGAATGGGATAAGTGTTTGACTGTAGTTGCTCCTGTTTTTTCTTGTTTTGCTTTTAATGGTTCTTGTAAAGCATAGAATAAGTACATCAAACACCAATTGTTTGATATTAGTTCTATTTTCCCTACTCGTTGATTAAGTAATGCCTTCCCTTTATTCCACAGACAAGGCATAAAATCACCATCCATTCCTATTAGTAAATCACCATTTTCAATTATGAAATCCTTATTTATATTGCCATAAAAATATGTGATCTGATCATCAGCTTTTAAATCTCGATTTCTAATTAATCTTATTCCCATTCTTTCATCAAAAAAGTTTGAGTTAAAAGGGAATCCAGGCTTAAATCTTAACCCTTCGCCTAACTTTTTTTCCACCCACTCCCCAGCAAACCCAGGCAATCTCTTCTTACCTGTCAGCAGTTCCTGCATAGCCCCCTGCTTAATAAGTCTTTTCTTCTCTATCAACTTATCAAGAGAAAGTAAGAGATTGTCTATTGAGGTCAGAGCCGAAGCTATTTTTTTTTGTTCATTTATACTTAAAGGTATTATGATTTGTTTTGCTTTCAGACTAGCATTATAAAGTCTCTGTATAGTACCCTGACTAGTATCCCAACTTGTATTTTTTAGTGTATAATATAAATACTGATTCAGTAGTTTTTCTTCTTTATTATCAATCCATACAATATTGGAATCTTGATAATACGCATCTTCTCCCTGGTATATAACAAGACGTCCAATAGTACCAGCCGCAGAAATTAAAACATCTCCTTTTTGAGGAAAAGAGAATTTTTTTTTGTAATATTCATATAAAGATTTAGATATATATGCATCAGCTTTTCCTCCAAATGTACCTATCTTATAAAAGGGGATATCTCCTTTTATAAAAGTTTGATGCTTTAAGATTCGTTTACACATCTTGGGGTCTCCTATCTCCTCTAGAGATATGATTTTCCAATCCTCCGGTATCAACCCTATTTCTGTCTGCTTAAACCTCGTTTCCTTCATTTCAAGTCCTCCTCATTTGAATGTTGTGCCTGTTCTTTTGCCTCATTTATCTGCTCCAAGAGCTGTTCTTTTGATGGCAGATACAGTTCATACTTGCTGGCCAGAATAGTCTTGTTGTCTTCTGGCAGCGACATCCTTACAGCTGTATCGTTCTTGTCCGAACATAGGAGAATACCAATTGTCGGATTTTCATCTTCCAGTTTTACGCATCTGTCGTAATAGTTCACGTACATCTGTAGCTGTCCAAGATCCTGATGTGTCAGTTTATGATTCTTTATCTCGATGATGGTAAAACATCTGAGCAGCCTGTTGTAGAATACCAGGTCTACAAAGAACTCGTCATCCTCGATGATGATTCTTTTCTGGCGGGCTGAGAAAAGGAATCCGTTACCCATCTCCAGCAAAAACTCGGTTATATGATCCATGATGGCGCTTTCAAGGTCTTTCTCATAATAAGCAGCTTTACGTTCCAGACCCAAAAACTCCAGGTACATAGGGTCTTTTACGACCTCTTCCGGACTTTGCGGTATCCTTTCCCTGCGTGCAACGGATAATACCTGTTCTTTGTTGTTGCTCAATAGCAGCCTTTCATACAGCTTCGAGTTTATCTGCCTTTCCAGTTCCCTTCCGTTCCAGGCGTTGTTGACTGCTTCAAGCTCATAATACTCACGTTTTGACTGGTCACTAATGGATATAAGCATCTTATACTGAGACCAGTTCAATTGCGTCCGCAGTGCGGACGCATTCGGATAGAGTTTATAGAACTGTCGGGCTCTTTCGAGCTGACGCTTCGAAAATCCGCTCCCGTATTCCGGCTCAAACTCACTGGCCAGTCTGGTTAGTAGGTAGCTCCCGTATTCTGCCCTGTCTTCTCCTTTCTGTTCGTCTTCGAATATTCTTCTACCGATGCCCCAATACATCTGGACACGGCAGAAATCAACACTTCTGACAGCATTGTTCTTGCTTGTCTCGATGATAGACTTTATATCGTTGACAAGCTCATTATATCTGAGTTCGTTCTTTTCTTCCATCTTGGTGTCAAATTTCAAATCCCATTTCTTTGAGGTAGCCGTTTACTTCTTCCTCATACCTGTTACATTCTGAAGAGAGATAAGACAGGGTAAACTCATATCTTTCCGCAAGTGTTATGACTTCATTTGAAAGCTGATGTGTTACCTGTTTCATTTCATCCAATATCATATTGCTTATTGCAGATATCCATTTCTTGTCAACAACAAGGTGCTTGATTTCATCCTCAGACAGCTCCTGATACTTCTTCTGAATAGCAGTTGTAAGGAGGCTCTTCTTATCTTTTACTTCCTTATCCAGATCCTTCCTTTTCTTGTCTTTAGCCTTATAAGAAGCAGACTTCTTAACCTGATCCACGATTTTCTTTAATTCATCATCATCTTCCTCTCCTGAGTTTTCCTTGGCCTGTTCTATCATATCTTGCAGTTCACTGTACAGCTGTGCGCTTTCAGTGGAAAGTCTTTCAATTTCATTCTGTTCTTCACCGAAATATTCATCAAGAACGATTGATACCGGCAGAAGCTCACATACCATATCCTCGTATGTAGGATTCTTCTTGTCTCCTGTAACCAGTGGTACCTTCCATCCGTCACGTGATATCAGATAACAGTCGTCCTGCATGGTATCGTTCCAGTATGTCATTAACTGCTGGTATGTATCATACTGGTCTACAAGACTTCTGTCTTCCTTCATGATATCCAGCAGGGACTGCGACCATACTGTTATCAGCTGTTTTGGCTTGACATTCTCACATAGTGAAAGCAATTTAGGTCTGACTTCTTCGGACCATTTCTTTATAGAATCTTCGAAATGGGAAAGCTGATGCTTAAAGCTGCTTTCAGATGCTATAGTGTCTGCTACCTCATTTTTATCTACCTTCAAGCTGTATTTGTCACCGCTATTCTCAAACAGTGCATCTTTTAGACTGCCGCATACATCCCAATAGCTCTGCATCTTGTCAATGTCATGTGCTGGGATGCCTCCATGAAGGTGAGAATCTATATCCTGCTGTATTTCCTTGTCTTCTGCCTGTATGTAGCGTGGAATATTCAGGTTATACTCATTTCTCTCTATCTCTTCATTTGATACAAAACGAGCATAATGAGGCACATCCTTTCTTATGTTCCATGTATATACTATTCTCTTTATATCCTGTTCTCTCAGACGGTTCTTGTTACCGTCCTTCACAAACCCGTCTTTGGCGTCAATAAAGAATATTCCCTTGCGGTCGGATGCTCCGGCTTTGTTCAGTATGATTATGGATGCAGGAATACCTGTACCGAAGAAGATATTGGCTGGGAGGCCAACTATCCCCTCTATATAGCCTCTCTTGATAATATGCTCTCTGATTGTAGCCTCAGAATTTCCCCTGAACAGCACTCCATGAGGCAGAATGCATGCGCCGCGACCTGTTCCGGTCTTCATGGATGCAATCAGATGCAACAAAAAGGCATAATCTCCACATTTGGCTGGTGGGCACATATCCTTGCTCCAACGGTGGTATTGTATATCATCTTCTCCGGCATCTCCAATCCAATCGGTAGTTGAGAAAGGAGGATTGGCAACGCATACGTCAAATGTTTTAAGGTTGCCGCCTTCAGTAAATTCAGGACTGTTCAGTGTATCCCCCTGTTCTATGTTTGCCATATCCACACCATGCAGGAGCATGTTCAATATGGCAAGTGTCGAAGTAGAGTTGTCTTTCTCCTGGCCGTAAGGGGTTGCCCCGTTAGGCGTTTCAGAAATAGCCCTTAAGAGCAATGAACCTGAGCCGCATGTAGGGTCATATATAGTTGATGAAGGTGAATTGAATTCTTCAAGGTGCAGCAGTTTGGCCATAGTACGGCTTACTTCTGCCGGTGTGTAGAACTGCCCTTTGCTTTTACCGCTTTCGGCCGCAAAGTTTTTCATCAGGTACTCGTATGCATCCCCCAAGATGTCATCATCCGCGCTTCTGTTCTTGCTGAAGTCAAGGTCACTGCTTTCAAATGCAGCTATCAGCTTGGATAAAGTGTCAGTCATTTCCTTGGGTTTGCCCAATTTGGCAGGGTCATTGAAATTCGGTAATACCAGCTTGCTCAAAAACATGCTGTTGGCAGACTTTATGGCTTCCAGCTTCTTGTTTATCGCTTCTCCTATTCCTTCTTCTCCCTTAAGTTTTGAGAAATCGGAGAATCTGCATCCCTCCGGTATGGTAAAGAGACTGTCTTCATCGTCTTCCTTGTCAGAGAGATATTTTACGAATAGGATGATTAACACATAGTCCTTATACTGGCTTGCGTCCATTGAACCTCTCAGAGCATTGCAACTGCTCCATAATGTACTGTATATCTGAGATTTTTTTATTGCCATAATTGTTGTCTTTATAGGTTATTTGCTGCTATGTTATGTACTATGTAGCTTTGTTCCTCGCTACTGTTTGTTCCTAATATCTTTTTCAGTCCCTTAATGCATTTGAATCCGGCCGGCTTGGTAAAGTCCTTCCATCCATCGAAGACCTTGGTCATAAAGTATTCGCTTATCTCCTTGATTAGAGGGACGATTTCACTTTCTTCCTCCAGAGAAGTCCAGTCACTTCTGTTGTTCCAGAGTGCCTTTTCAAAATCACTTTCTATACCGTCAGGTGTCTTGTTCCTTTTATGCATTGACTTCAGCAGTTCAATCAGCTTTTTGATTGTCTCCGTTGTAACCTTTGTCTCGTTCTTTATTTCGTCTATGATTGCCTGCAGCCTTTCTGCAAACGATTCTCCCATAGCCTTATCCTTACGTTTCCAGTCGTTGATGACAATTCTTTCCTTTGCTATTATCTTCTCTGCTGCCGCCTTGGCACTTCCTCCGGCTTCCTTCTGGGCCTTTCTTGCCGATTCTTCCGTATCGCTCTCTGCTGAAAGAAGATCCAGGAATGAGAAGTCCGCTGTAGCCGGTATGATTGCATTTGCTTCATCTGCCCTGATGAATCTGTCCAAGAGTCCTCTCATCTGCGGGTCAAACATTTTCACATCAAAGTCTTCCTCTGATGCCTGTTTCACTCTGAGCATCAAAGACGATGCTTCACCGACCTTCCTGTGCTTTGCTTCGGCTTCCTCTTTAGAATATCCGGCTCTTATTATATAGTCAGACAGACATGAATAGGATGATGCCAAGGATTGAACTATCTTATAGAAAAGCATACGCCTTTCCTTTGCCGGGTCATTTTCAAAATCCTTCTGAAAATATTCGACTACTTCATCGGCAGTATTGATTCCCATCCTTTCCCAATCGGACTTGATGGCATCGTATGCTTCTTCGGCTGCCTTAAACCTTTTCTTGTTTTTGGTTATGGCATCTTCCAACAGTCCTTCTATATCTTCCGGGTCATATCCTGAGAGACCGCCCTGTTCATCATTGAAGTTGGTTATGGCATCCTTTATATTGTTGAACAGATGCTTGAAGTCAACAATAAGGCCGAACTCCTTATGTGTGAAGACAGTCATAGAGTTGCTGTCGTCAGGATCTTCCTTCAGGTCTACACCCAGTCTGTTTACCCTGCATATCGCCTGAAACAGATTATGGTCTCTCATATCCTTGTCTATGTAGAGGTATGTTGCCGAAGGTGCATCAAAACCGGTCAGCAGCTTATCAACGACAATGAGCAGCTTCATGCGTGAAGGCTGCTTCGTAAACAGGCGTTTTGCCTTTGCTTCATACTCCGTTCCATTCTTTACATCCAGGTCTGTAAGAGACTTCTTGAACATCTCGTTCTTATATTTTGACTCCAGTACTGCGGTATTATTCCCGTCCTCTTTTTTCCTGAGGTCATAATCGGATGCTGTATAGCTCGTTACCACAGCAACCCTGTCCTTTAGTATATGGTTATCTGCCTTATACTGAAAGTACTCATAATACTTGTAGGCTGAATATACACTCCCGGCTACAAGCATGGCATTGCACCAGTCCTGGTTAAGCGGGTACTGGCTCATATCATCAAAAATGGAATTAGCAATACGCTCTATCCTTTCCTTGCTCGAATAGACTTTTTCCATGGTTGCCCATCTGCTCTTTACCGATTCCTTGTTTTCATCTGCCACATCCTTAAGCATGTCAGCAAGTATGGAATCCAGCTTCTCCTTGCTGTGCACTTCCTGCTCCACATCCCTTGCTTCATACTGCAGGTCAAGAATAACCTTGTCATCAACGGCCTCCTTGTGCAGATACTTATGTATGAACTGGCCGAAACGGTGTTCCGACTCATTCATAACCTGGTTATATTGCACATAACCGCCTTTTGTCTTGTCCGTATGCAGCAGTGGTGTACCGGTAAATCCGATGAACGTAACGTCATTACCCATGATGGCACGCATTGCCTCATGCAGACGGCCTCCCTGTGTACGGTGGCATTCATCTACAAAAACGAATTTATTCAGACCCTTGGCTTCAAATCCGGACGGATACTTTGCCTTCAGGATATTCTGCAGTTCTTCAAGATACTTTTCCAGAGGAAGCTGTGTATTGTCATCACCCTCTACTTCCTCCCCGGTAACGGGATCGATATGTCTTCCGAATTTATGTATCAGTGAGCAGATAAGCCACTCTGAACCTTTCTGGAGTGTGTCAAGCAAGTCATCCGAACTCTTTGCCCTATGTATGCTTTCCTGGGCTCCCAGAAAGGTGTTGTTTATCTGCATGTCAAGCTCTGTACGGTCTGTAATGACAAGTACCCTTGCATCCTTAAAGTTCCTTCGTATGTATTTTGCAAGCCATACCATTGTCAGGCTTTTTCCTGAACCCTGGCTGTGCCATATTACACCGCTGTTTTTTTCCGAAAGTCTGGGCTTGGCCGCCTGTAGTGCATGATACTGATGCGGGCGCATTACCTTCTTTGTGCCGCCATCATTTATTACTCCGTACCTGAACAAATCGAAGAAAGTCTCCTTCTTGAAGAATTCCTCAAATGACTCTTTGTCCGTGAGTGAGACTCCCACCTTATGATCATCCCTTTTCCATGGGCACCAGAATTTCTGCGGTGTAAGGATTGTCGCATATCTGAATCCGTTCTTGTCACTTGCCGCCACAGTAAACTGGGCCGTTGTGAAGAACGAAGGTATAAGGTCTATCTCATTGCTCAGGTTCTGCTTTATTCCTTCCTCAAGCGAGACTGTACTTCTTTTCAGCTCTATGACACAGAGGGCAATACCGTTCACATAGACAACCAGATCCGGTCTGCTGTGCTTTCCGGTCAGTTCATCAATGTAGCTTACTTCTTCCGCGATTGCAAAGTTGTTGGCCAAAGGGTTGTTAAAGTCGAACAGATATACATTTTCATGATGGTGTTCAGCATCCGGCTGTATTGCGATATGCGTTGTAAGCACCTCATACAGCTTGTTGTTTGTGTCGGCAAGTATGCCACGCCTGCTGTCACTCAGTCTTGCCATTTCCTTAGTCTGACGGATGGCTTCCTCAATCTGAATCTTTGTATACCCATACTCTTTTGACGAGAGGAATCTTCTGAGTTCAGATTCTATTATCGGGGTATTCTTCTCCCCGTTTTCCCTTGTCTGAGAGTTTTTGGGATATTGGTATGAGCCCAGATACTCATAGTTCAGCCTTTCCCTGAATAGCTTCACTATCTCATTCTGATATTGCCTTTCCTTTTGTGATATATAGTCATTCATATTTGTCTCACTTTAATCTTAACTGATTATCGGATATTCATTAAGTATATCCTTTATTCTTTCCCATCCCGGCTGGTAGGTGTTCAGAAGCCTGTAGAACCGGTCTGTGTGGTTCCTTTCCATGAGGTGAATCATTTCATGTATGACTATATAGTCAATACATTCTATAGGCTTTTTTGCGAGTTCAAGGTTGAACAGGATGTGTCTCTTCACCTTACTGCAGCTCCCCCATCTCTTGGGCATTGACTTTACTTCAAAAGAAGGTGGTTCAATCTGCATTCTTTTACTCCATTTTTCTATAAGTGGCGGTATAATCTCTTTCAGACTGGCTCTGTACCACTCCTTCAGCAGAGCTTCCACATTTTCCCGTCTTCTACAATATACTGCGATATAGTCTCCTTCTACTGCAACCTCCTGCTTGCCGCTATTTCTCGGTTCTACTCTCAGCCTGTACAGCTGTCCCTTAAAGTAGTGGGCTTCTCCACTTACATACTCCCTCGGTTTCTGATAGTTGTGGCTTCTGGCTTCCTCAATCTTGCTTTTCAGCCACATATATTTGGAAAGAATGAACATCCTGGCCTGCTGTTCACTCATGCCTTCAGGAACACTTGCGTGTACATTCCCCTCAGGAGGATAAACCGACAGGTGTATATGCTTTATCGGTTTATATTCTATCTCTATGTTTATTCCGTTGACTTCCATCACTGCACAGAGTCTATATTCAAGAGTTCCTTTACATCTACTTCCAGCAACTTGGCTATCCTGACAAGATTGGCTAAATCCGGCTGCGAAGAATTGGTACACCATTTTGAAACAGTGGAAGGATTAATCTTCAATTGCTCAGACAGCCACTTGCTTGTCCTTTTCTTCTCAACCAGCACCACTTTCAGTCTATTAATATCTTTCATATTGACTTAATTCTTTGCGTTTCCCCAAAGATAGTGAAGATTTTTCACTTTATAGGTTATTCTAAAACATTTTATTTTCCTATTTAAGATGTCGTGTACCATTTGGCCGATTTTTAAAAATATAACTTGCTTTTATGTAAGCATTCGGTAAACCACGTTGCAAATTTTGTGAATTAGTTCCGAATCGGTGCTATTCGTAGTCGATTCGGAACTAATAGTATCTATTCGGAACAAGTTTGATTGGATTTTGCCCAATTACGTGGTAGAAGTTCTTCCATATTCTTCTCATCCCTCTCATAATATGGAATTTTGCTCAGGACATCTTCCATCCAGATTCTAGGGTCTACTTCTGCTGATTTGCAGGTGGCAATCAGTGAGTACACGATGGCAGCCCTGTATGCGGATGCGTCGTTGCCGCAGAACAGATAGTTCTTTCTTCCCAAAGCCAAAGGTCTTATGGCATTTTCTATGCGGTTGTCATCAATTTCTATTCTTCCGTCGTTTACGTATCTGGAAAGTCTTGGAAGGAGCGTGTACATATATTCGATGGCTTTACCCATACGGCTTTTAGGAAGTACTCTAAGATAAGCATCCTGCAGCCACTTTTCAAATTCAAGTATCAGCGGATAGGCCTCACTGATACGTTTTTCCTTACGCTCTTCAGCTGTGAGTCCGGCTTCATTGGCTTCAGATTCTATCTTGTACAACTTGCCGATGTAGTGTATTGCCTGTGTGGCCAGCGTCCTGTTCTCTTCCAGGGCATCCACGTACTTCCTTCTGGCATGTGCCCAGCAGCCGACCAGAGTGATTCCTTTCATCCGCTCAAACTGTTCGTAAGCTGCATAGCCGTCACATTGCACAATGCCACGGTAGCATCCCAGCAGTTCACGGGCTACCATGCCCGAACGGCTGCCACGGTCATAATGGAACATGACGTCCCCCGTGATGCCGTCGCGTACGCACCACTCATACCCCTTTTTCGCCTTATGTTTCTCATTGTCCAGCACAGGAATGACACTCTCGTCCACTTGTATATACTCACTGGAGAGTATCTTCTGTTTGAGCAGGTTGTACAGAAGCCTGAGTTTCTCCACCGCCATTTCATACCATCCGCACATGGTAGATTCGCTTATGATGATTCCTGATTCGCGATACTGCTGTATCAGACGGTAGAACGGGAGATGATACATGAACTTGCCGATGATAATGTCCGTCAGGACCGAGGCGCCTGCCATACATTTGCTGACCGGGACAAGAGGAAGAGGATGAATCAGAATCTGCCTTTCCTCGGGATATTTCTCCATATCGGATTTTCTTATCACTTTGTGACGGACGGTCTTCAGGATATATACTTTTGCCGGAACACGCTCCAGGCGTGAACTCTCTTCCTTTCCGATTTCAATGAAATCATCCTTAAGCCTGCCTTCCCCGTCAGTTGTTCCTTCGGGGTAAAGATCAACAACTTCTACCGGAAGAGAAGATGTATCCAAGGGCTTGCGGGACGGCTTCTCCTTGACTTTTATGGTTCTGGTGATTTCTTCATCGCTTTTGCGGACTTCATCCTCCATCCGGGATATTTCCATGGAGGACATTTCTTCTTTTGAGAACAGAAACAACTGGTTGGGATCAAGCGGAAGATTTTTTTCGCTCATCCGTCCGAAGACTTTTTTCCGGAGCCAGTACAGCGACTGCTCCAGCGAAGCAACCCTGCTGATAAGCGCCGCTTTATCCTGGCGGAGCTTATCAATCTCTTCCAATAAGGCTTTTTCCTGTTCTTCCGTAAGCATCTGTATCTCATTGTTTCACAATGTAAATATACTAAAATCCAATGACGTACAAAAGCAAACAGAGTAAGAAAACGGCACTATTTTCGAAGTTTCTGCAGGTTTTCAAGTCTCGTGCGACGGGAGTCGCGGGCTTCCATGATACCCTCCACTATCATGACAAGTTCCCGCCATTCTATATTTGCACAGACCTCATTGTCGTTGACAGAATCAGGCTTGCCTAAGGTACCGGCTTCCAGAAGTTTGGAATACAGCACCATGCCGCCCGGCTCCCAATGCAGGAGCTTTATGCGGTCACGGGCACGGTTTATGAAGATATACACATTGCCGCTGCAGGGGTCCTGATCCATGGCGTCGGTGATGATACCGCTGAGAGTATGAAAGCTTTTGCGCATATCAGTAGGGCGGTTATACAACAGATAGCGCATACTGTCATTAAGGCTGAACATGGCTGCAGGCCTGGATGATTGAATACAGTTCCTTGTCGTTCAGTTCACCGCAGATACGTATGGCACTACCGGCCGGGGTACGTATTTCTATCTCTTTCAATCCGCTTGGCGTGGCCGGTATACTTTTCTGTTTACGTCCGCTCGTTCCGGCAAATGAAGGAACCGGAACAAAAGATCCGCTGTGCGGAAGCTCGATAAACTCACCTTGAGCCGTTTTACCAGATGATTGCTCGGCGGCATAACGGGATTTGCTGTCATAAAACCGCCATACAGGGATATTGAGTTCCTCCAGTCGTGACTTATAAGTCATTTTGTGCTCTTTGCAGTAGTTCATTATCTCTACCACTTCTTCTCGTGTCATCATAACTTGGCTTTTTGGACGTAAAGTTAATGATGGAAGTTGGAGACGAAAATACGTGGTTTACCGAATGCTTACGCTTTTATTATTAGTCTTAATTATTCATTTATAATGGAAAGCTTCTACATTTTTTAATTACAATAAAAAAAAAGGAAAGAACTACATTATCTATGTTGTCCTTCCTTTTTTAATTGTTGAGATTATTTTCCTTGTTATACCCTTCAATATTATGGTAAAATATAATTACATAATAAATGTTTATGCAAATAATACTTAGTGTTCTTGTTTTTTGCAGGATTATATGTCATTACTTTCATACTTTTCCAATATTAATTCTATTTCATTGAACCATTTTTGAATAGCCATCATTTTCCTTACATCTTCTGAACTTGGTTTATCTATTTTCATTAGTTTTGCATACTCATATTTAAATAGAACTGCAATAATAGTTTTTTGATAAGAACACAAATCCATATCCCTATGTGATATTTTACCTCTAGTTATATAGTTCTCAGCATAACAAGTTGGACATATGTTAATAAATGGACAATTTATACAGCACTCTTCTTCAAGTTTTTTGGTATCGGTAAAATCAATTTTACAGAGTTCGTCTGAAACTTTTTTTCCAGCTAGTGCTGGAAAACACATAAAGCATGGATAGTATTTTTTAGTTTGATAATCATATGCTTCTCCTTGACCACGAACACAGGCAGCATTAAATAATGGCTTGTATAATGTATCTCCTATATTAGGACTAAAGAAATGACAATGCTTTATTTCTGGGTTTTCAAGATAATAATTTGCTAATTCTTGCATCTGTTCATATAACACTTTTTCTAGTTTACATTTTTTCCAATCAATCATTAATGCAAAGTGAGAAATGATATTATTTATATTAACAGAGTGTAGGAATTTGATATTCTCAAATAAATATGGTAAAGTAGCAGGAGTAATGGTCATATTGACTCTTAAGTCTGGCCATGTTTTTACGAAAAAAGGTATATCAATTTTATCAAAAGAATACGGTCTATTTATGTCACTCGATTTTTTATCACCGTCTAAGCTAAGTTTGACGGTTATTTTGTCTCGATTTTTATATAACCATTCTTGAATTGCTCCATGAACTAGAGTTCCATTTGTTGTTAAATGAAAATGATAGTATTCAATATATTGATTAGCCCATAAACGCTCACATAACTGTTTTATTTTAGAGAATACCATAAACGGTTCCCCACCATGGAGCTTTATTTTGGTCCCAAATTGGGTTTTTGTTTGTAATTGTTCATCAATGACATTAAAAGCTTCATCTACATCAAACTCCAAATTATTTTTATTTTTCTCATAACAATATATACAATTTAAATTGCATGATGAGTTAGTTGATATGCAGATCTTATTACTGTAAACCTTTTTACTTTCCATAAAGTATTCTAGAGTATAAAAAAATAATAAGGGTGTGTCAAATTGCCGTTTTAAAAGATCTTTCCAATGCTACAGATTCTTATAGCTGAGTTAAATCCTTAAATATTGGAGTTTGACACACCCTCAAAAAATAATTTTCTGATTATCCCCATGGTGCAGGGCACTCAGATATGCCAACGATTTTGTTTTTCTTTGTTGGTAGGGTTTTCGTATTCTTTTCAAGCCAAGATTTTATTGATGCTACATCCATCTTCATCAAATTGTTCTTGTTACTACCAACTTTTAATGTATTAAAATCTTTTCTCATATATATATAGTTTTAAAATATATTTTTCCCCTTAATTAGTAAAGAAGAATTTATCAATTAAACTTATGTATATACCTTTACTCTTTGAGGGTATAACCGATAATAAACACTCGCCTTATGCAAATCTATACTTTAATAAATACATATGCAAGTATTTAGTAAATTATATTTATGACATTGAGATTAAGATATAAATCATCAATTATAATTATATTTTTATTTAAACAAGAAAATATAAATTAATCATAGATGTTTTGTATATTTGTTCTTGAATATGTAACAATACACTCTTATGGGTACAATATTAAGTTTTCTATTTTTGTTACTAATTCAAATCACAACATAATATTCTTATTTATAGGTACTTCATAGATTTGAATAGATGCAAAAAATTAAGTTTTACTTACCTAGTTTTACAAAAAATTTAAACATAAACTTAGCTTTGGCTGAAAGTAAAAAAATACACGGTGAATGTTTTTACGAAAATATTGAATTAGCTTCCTTATTTGGCTCCTTTCCTAATGCTATATGGAACGGTGGAAGATGCGAATTCGGTACGATTGATATCTTGATGTTTAAAGACATCGTTGAACGTGTAAACTCATTAGGTATTGCTGTACGATATACTTTTACGAATAGTCTTATCAAAAAAGAACATCTTTCAGACGATTATTGCAATATTCTTATGGAAATATGCAATAATGGAAAAAATGAAGTTCTTGTGAATTCTCGTTTATTAGAGGATTATTTACGTTTACACTATCCACAATTTAAGTATATCTTATCTACTACAGCATTAACCCGTGGTGCAAAATTAATAAATGAAGCATGTAAGAATTATGACTTAGTTGTTGCTGACTATAGAGATGTCAAGAATGAATCATTTTTACATAATATCGTTATGAAAGATAAAGTAGAAATTCTACTAAATGAGTCCTGTCTATTTGATTGCATGTATAGAAAACTTCACTATGAAGAAATAAGCAAAGCACAATTAACTTTAAACGATTCCGGTGCAGAAAGGAACTGTAGATATCATGATGCTTCAAGATTCCGAGAGGCCTATATATCCAAAGATACTATGTATAATGTATTAGTTCCTTTAGGATTCGTAAATTATAAGATAAGAGGGGGAGAGATGAATTCAAATAAATTATTGCGTGAATATTTTACATATCTTATTAAACCTCAATATGAAAATGTTATATTAGATGATATCAAATCCTATCTCTCAGCTATGTAAATAGAACTGTATCCACCCTTTAGTTTGCTATTCATTTAGTCCAATATTACTTCAAATACATCTGATTTTCAGATATTTATCCGAAGGTGAAATTAGAAATAATTTAGCTTGTTAAGAATCGACAAAGTTTGAATTATGGTCTCCATAATTGATTATATGAATCATTGTTCATTTTTATTTTAAAATGACTTGAGGTCTGTTAAGGCAATTCAGCAATAACAGACCTCATTTCTTTCAGGAAATCTGAGCTTTATGAACTTTATTGAGAACTCTTGGGTTCTTTCTATCTACAGCCATGAATAACATCAGCTGTTCCTTATAACTTAAAGTTACTTTTTCCAGGTTTTTCTTCCACCATTTATAAAACTTTACTGGATCATCATTATAAGGTACAGATGCTTGCACTCGTTCATCATATCCCGGATAGTCGATAATTAACCTTAATCCCATGAAATCCCTATAATAAGCAAAATGATTGTTTTGCAATCTTGACATAAGAACCTTATAATATGATTTGTCTAATACCATACTATATTCTACAACAGTTCTATGAAGTAATACCGGATTACTTGTTACCCATTGTGTTATCTTCATGGTCTTATTACCGATTGTAAGCAGACTGTCAGGCATATAGTATCCATCTTTTCGAGGTAAAAAACCATCCAAGACAGAATCCTGAGTATCTGGTAAAACATTGTCTTCAAATGCAGATGCATTCTCCTTTAGATATGAAAGTATGTCTATGTGATTTTGTGTTCCGCCAGGATAACGTTCTATAAGTTCCTCATTTGAAGTACCTAGGAAGAAATCCTCAATTAAATCCCATCTTCTTTCATTATTGATATAGTTAAGGAAGAAATGCTCAAATATTTCACAGCTTGTTTTATGTCTGTTCTTTACATTTTCTAGTATGAAGTTACTGTAATCTTTACTCTCTGAATCTTTCCTGATTTTCCTAGGGTCATTGATACGCACGAAAATTTTCGGGTCATCGCCACCCTGAGTCTCAAAACTGCCTATGCCCAGAATTTCAATTAATGAACCTAGTCTGATATGGTTCTTCAGCATAACCTCACCTGCTGCAACAAATCTTGATGCTTTCTGTGAATCTTTGCCGTCAAATAGTGATGTCAGAATCTTTATTATGGTCGCGAATTGAGACTCATAACTGGTAGAGAATACCTGATACTCTTCATTAAAACCTACTGTTCTTCTTTGTAGAAAAGCATCGGCTTCTAATGTGTTACTACCTATCATTTTGCCTGAATATGTAGATAGAATAAATGATACTATCTTATCTATATCATATTTAGGTGGAAGAAGAGACTCTACAATACTTTTAAATTCTTTCTCTGTAAAGAATCCTCCTTTTCTTTTTAATTGAACGAAAGCAGTCTTTACGGCAGTGATAACTTCATTTACTGTATCAAGCAGGATATTGAATTTAGTGTCTATACGGTGTGTGACCTTAACCAACGGACAAAGATTAATTCCTTCTGAAACAAGGAACTTCTTGTTATAGAAGTCTCTTTTTATTTGAGGGAAACTACACTCATTAAAGTGTGAAGACCATATTTTATCGAGATTCAACTCAATATTGTATGAATCTATCCTTTCTGACTTTGTTAATATACTGAAACAGTCTCCGTATTTTTCCTTTAACCTTTGGATTCCGACTTCATTAGTACGTGCATAAACACAGGCAAATAATTTCTTGGGTCTTGCTATCAGAACATTGAATCGTGTCTTTAGTAGGTAATCCTTCTCAATCATCATAAGCGCAGTAGATACTTTTTGGTCAAGGTCTTCGCCCGTTTCAAATATATATCCAAAATCATTTGATGACAAAAGCATATTTCTCTTTTTGCCATTTGTCATAAAATGACGAATTATCTTTTTAAGGACTTCCTGCAATTGATAGGTTTTTATCGATGACATACCGAATAGCTGTTTGCTATACATCAGATCAGAAGGAGAGAATGTTAATGCTGCATATCCTTTTACTCCCTTTTTACGTGCTGCACGTCCAATTTCCTGTATATAATCTGGTAATAGACCTGACGGTGCATAGTGGTACACCACCTGAATATCCGGAATATCTACACCCATTCCGAACGCTTTTGTTGCAACCATTACTTTTGACTGGTTGCTTTTAAATTTTTCATAAGCGAATTTCTGGCTATCATTTATCATTGATCCGTGATATGAAACCACTCCATCTATCTTGAGGTCTGTTACCTTGTCATCGATTTTGGCTATATGACGTTTGTATGGTACATAAACTATTGTTTTTAAATCTAATTCACGAACACCCTTTATAAAATTAACAGTTTCGGTAATCTTGTTCTCTTCAAAAGTACCGCTTTTATATATGTCATGTGTGTCAATGACAAACTCTATGTCTGACCTGCGAACTTCGCCGATAAATTTATGAGGATCATGCATATTTAGTGAATTGATACTGTCAAATACCATATCATTCACCCCTCCATATACAGCTGTTGCTGTTAATGCAACCAGAGGAAATGATGACTCCGCATATTTTCTTATTTTATTCAAGTGATTTCCCAAGAACCAGTAATCAACCCTGAAATCCCTACCCCATGTAGTTATAAGGTGGGCTTCATCAATTATCAATAGACCCAATCTTCTCTCTCCGATAAAATAACTTAATGAGTATGAAAGCAATAGCTCTGGTGATAAGTACAGGACATCAATTTCTCCTTTTTTACATCTGTCTATAATACGGTCTCGATCCATCAGGTTAAGATCACTGTTTATGAACTCTACCCTAGAATACTTTCTTTCATTCTTTAAGTTCATGACCTGATCATTCATAAGGGCTTTAAGAGGTGATACAACAATAGTTACATCGCCATTTTCGGCTGCATAGAATGCGGGTATTTGAAAAATAAGGGATTTTCCTGCTCCTGTCGGTGCTGTTATAAATATATCACGAGGTATCTCACCGTTTTTTGCTGATTTATATTCACTTATGATAGTATCCACTATCAATCCTTGGGATATTGGTGTTGTTGTATTACCTATTTCCGGATTTTCATATACATTTATGTTGCGGTAAGATGCTGTTTCACCCCAATATTTTTTCAATAGATCAGTTGATTCTTCAGATGGCTTATAATCTCTTATTACATTTTCTAATGTCTTAGTATATATACCTCCACCATAGGCATACAATAGTGCATTTACATACTTCATTTTCTTCTCTATTGAAGAGCTGAGTATATTCTTGGCAGAAAGCTTTACTATCATTCTCTTGTTGAAATTCGCTGTCCTTATACATTCATTGACAAAGTAATCCAATGAATAAGGATTTGAAGCTATGTCGATTACCTCCTCGCTTGAGTAAGAATATGGAGAAGGGTCAAGTTCTTTAGTTTCTGTAAAGAAAGGAATGGAAGCATAATCCTCGTCAAAAGCCTTAACAGAGTAATAGTAGTTATCTCCTATTTTAAACTGTTCCGCATGATATACCGGCATTTCTTCCGGACGTATCTCCAATCCGTCATCAGAACTTTTTTCCATATATAACTCTTTAGGTATCGGTAATAATGAACGTAGATTGTCATAAACTACAACAAGTCTGTCCTTATATAAGTCAGGGTTCAGATATTCAGTAAGATATGAATATTGCTGATGTGAGAATATATAAAAGTCTTCATCTTTAGAAAGCCTTATGAAAACCCTTGTAAACCATTCAGGACTGAATATATTCCCATTACCTTCTTGGTCAAATGTTTCTGTATCAACAATATTATTACAGTATAATGAAAGATCTATGTATTCTGAAAGACCAACTAATACAAAAATAGGTTTGTTGATTTCATTGCATTTTTCTTTAACGAGTGAGTCAAACTTGATTGAAAAATGGGTTTTCATATGCTTCAGGTTTATAATTATAAAAATTGTTTCTTTAATTCACTGCAAAGGTAATCATCAAATATGCAGAGTATCTGCATGTTTGATGATTTGTTGTAGATTATTGAAGTATCATATAATAAGGCTACTTTAAAATGTGTCATTCCCTGCCTTTATCTTTTCTATACTCAAATATCAATATGATATTGCTTGTAAGTATAATGGCAATGACTAAAGGATTGGAGCAGTTATATTAACGTCAACATCTTGTTTCTCCAAATTAAACACTAGTCTGTTTAGAGGCATTATAGATATCTTCTGCCTTTATTTCCATAAGCATCCTATTATTAATAGAGTTAAAGTTAGACATTATTCTATTATTTAATGCTTCGATAGTTTTGTCGAATAAATTACGTACAAATCTTGCATTACCGAAGTCCTGCCCCTTTTGTCTTACTGCTGCTTTCATTACGTTTTTAAGCATGTTAATGGCGCTCTCATCAAGTATGTACTTTGATTTTCTAGCCATACGAATATATATTTCCGTGAGGTCTGTATCTTCATAATCAAAAAAAGTAATGTATCTATTTATTCTGGACTTGAATCCTATATTTGATGTTAAAAAGTCATCTATCTCTTTTGTATATCCAGCTAAAATCACAACCATATTGTCACGATTGTTTTCCATTTCAGCTATTATAGAATCAACTGCCTCTTGCCCAAAAGAATCATCATCCCTGTTTACTAAGCTGTATGCTTCATCAATAAATAAGACATTTCCCTTAGCAGCGTTCATTATTTTTTTTGTTTTTAGTGCAGTCTGCCCCAAATAACCGGCTACAAAATCTTCTCTATGTGCTTCTATAAGATTTCCTTTTGTCAATAATCCTAATGCCTTGAATGCTTTTGCGATAATACGGGCAACAGTAGTCTTACCAGTTCCTGGATTTCCTTGAAACACCATATGATAAGAAATGTTATGAGTAGGTAGATTACGCTTTATGCGTTCATTGTTTACTCTAACATTATTTATTAGAGTTTGTACCTGCTGTTTTACTTCTCTCAATCCAACCAATTCATCAAGCTCTTTCAAGATAGAATTTATGTCTGAATCATCTGAAAAAGACTGTTCATTTATAGTGTCGTTTTGAAAGTCGTATATATCATCATTAGAACTACTGTCATTATCGAAAATATCTTCAAAGGTATCCTCAATATTATTTTCTTTTTCCGGTTTATAGTGAGCTGCATTATTCTTTTCCTTCAAAGGATTCTCAAGTTTAATCCATTCATCTCGTGCATCCCATTCTGTTCTAAAATGTGTAATCCACTCCTTATACGCATTTACATATTCATCATATGAACCAAAAACTATGGATAGATAGTCATATAATTCCTTGATACTTTTTTCGTAGCGTACATTACACATACTGGCCGCTTGAAGAATTGTCAACTCACCATTAGCATGACAATTGGCTAAAACTGTTTCATAGTTCTTTATTGTCTCCCTAACATTTTTATCATATATGCTGAATATCTCCTTTTGTTTTATTGCGTTGTTAGAATATACCTTATTATCAAAAATACTACAAGAATATCCACCTTCTTCAGCATTATAAATTAAGTGAATTATAGCAAGAAGTAATGAGTAGGCTGTACTATCTTTTGTTTTGCATTTGTTTTTATAAATCCCTATAATGTCAAGTGATAATAAGTAGTTAAATTTATCTCTGGTTCTTATTGTTCTTGAAGGGGTATTGAACCTATTTTTTATAACAGCGAGAAATTTTTCATCACTTCTCAATTCGTCAATATTCTTTACTCTAAACTTGTAGCTAACACTATCCCATATCTCTTCTCGTGGATATTCTTTATCCATTATATAAAACGAATGGTAATAATATGTTTTTCTTACTACATATATCGATAATGGTAATGTTATAAGAAACAGCCAAGGTATAGTCCAATATATGATTATATTTATGATAACTACATAAGCTATCCAACGCCAATTTATTTTCCTCATAAATAATCGTATTACATAACAGTTTGCTTACTTAAATTTCTACTTCACCTTATATTTAGCTGAAAACAGATTTCTTAATTCATCTTTATTATCCATATCAATAGGCTCGGGTTCCTTTACAGCTTTGTTTTTCCTTTCATATACTTCAGGAAAATCCATTTCTATATTTTCTATTTCCTTATTGATAAACTCCCTGTCACTTATATGAGACTCCATACATTTAACGGCAAATTTGAAAACCCCCAGAGCTCTTGGTTGTTTTCTAATTTGATCATATACCATATATATATTGTCCATTGAATTTATGAAATCTTTCAATAATCCGTTAACTGGAACACCATGATAACTGAACTGTACACCTAAGCAACGGACATACAGACAATTTGCTTCAGGATTAGTAGTATCAATGTATATTTCATCTAACAGTTTAATCTCAGGATGAGCTAAAACATAATTTATCAGCTTTGTTACTTTAGGTTTAAATTGGCCATAAGTAACTATACCGTCATATTCCTTAATCTTAACCAAAGCATTTAGTAATGTTAGAGCACTTAAGCATACCAACATCTCGTTTTCTGTTTTTGGTTCTATTGTTGTATATTTTCTTATTTCTTCTAAGTTAATCATAGCTTTAATTGATTTAAAAGTTTTATTCTTCATTAGTGTCTCCATTATTGGATGCATTAATGAAAAAATTTATTATTGTAAAATCTCAACTCAACGCCATCAGATACTCAAAGCTGCTGGTTCTCTCAATTATATCATGTCTCAAAAGATGATATTTCCAAGGCTTTCCACCATGCTTTACGGTATTTTCCGAAGTATTCTTGCTATTAAGAAATGAAACCTCAAAGAAAATATATAAAAATTTAAAATATTTCTTTGTTTTCTTGCTATTGAATCAAATAGGTATTACCTTTGTACCATCTCATTGACCATGTGTCAAAGGAGTTACGGGAGCGGAATTAATTTCCGCTCCTTGCTTTTTTAATCTCGTCCTGAATTTTTTCTATTAACTCGTCAGGTGTATTGATGTCTTTCCCTTCACGTTTTTTCCACTCCTCATATTCTTTCTTCTTTTTTCTGGCTTCGTTTGAATATGTCGCAACGTATGCTGTCCAAAGAAGTACATAGGTTTCCCTTACTTCAAGGATTATAAAGTAGTCATCATCAACTTCTTCTGAACTCTCCAGCCAGATACAGACACGATTCTTCGAACCTCTTCTTGACTGTCTCCAGAACTTCAGGTTCCAGCTTTCAACATTCTCTATACATGGACGGGCCCAGGGTATGCATTCACATCTTCGGAGATCCGGCGTGCGTTCCTGCTCGTCTTCCCCTTCATGTGTCATGTGATAGAAGGTATATGCCCTCTCCTGAAAGAGAGGATTAAACTTCATCGCTAATTGGTGAGAACCGAATACTGCTTTATGTTTGATGAAGTCCCTTTCAAATATGGCATACACTGCATCAATATATCTTTTGTAGTCTCCGCCATATTCATTCAGGCATATTTTTTCCGGAAGTACCATATTATTTCCCATTCAGACCTTTCCAGATATAAACATTAAACTTAGTTTCTCTATATAAAGTACTGGACGTAAGGCTATATCCTGTCTTTTCCTTTATAAGTTCTACAATTCTTTCTTTAGCAGAGTTACCGTTTAACCCTCTGTTTACATAGGTTATAGCTCCTATAAGTAAATCTGCGAGAGCAACCAATTCTACCTCATGCGACCTTACTTGCTGCACTTTTCGGATGAGCTTTCTATCAAAATCATAATGATTATTGCAGAGGGCTTCATGCAGGCCTTCCACTTTTTCCTGGCTTCTGGTATCTTTGATGTCTATATATATATTATAGGCACTCTCCGGCTCAAATATTGTCTTAAGCATGTCGAAGTAGAGTTTATAGTATAGTTCGTCATGAGTTATATCATACTTCTCATGATTATGCTCTTCCTTGTTTGCGACAAGTACCCTAAAGTGTAGGTTATCATTGTGGAAGAAATAATTTACTATGTCCAAATAGAAGTCAATTTTTCCTTTTGATACCTTATGCCACTTTATTTCAAGACTCGGACTTAATCCGTGTATCCTTTTTATATTGCGTATGTCGTTGAAGATGGCATCCTTCCTGTCTTCAGGACACCATACTCCACCTATAGCCATTACCTTAGCATTATCATGTTCTAAATGGCAGCTTTCATCACAGTATATATTGTATATATTCATTGATTATTGGATTCTATAAAAATTATAACTAATATCGTTGATTATCAATGTTATAAATACTCTTTATTATAAATGACATATGTGACATTATAAATAATTAGTCATCTAACTCTCTTTTAAATGTGTACCATATATATTCTGTATATGTATCACCATCATCATCCACAGAGTTATCCGTTGCAGCTGTTACTAATTCCCAACCATCTTCTCCCCATGAATCCATAATATCATCTATTTCATCAGTAGACGTTCCCGTTTCAATTTTTATTGTATGATATTCAAACCTTTTCATATTATTAATAGCTTTATTATATTTATAAAGTTTGTTTTAAACAAGTGTTATTGTTATAATATCATCTGTTGTTAAGTAAGTCTTTAATGTTCACTTCCAAAAGTTCGGCTATTTTAGCCAAAGTATATAAATCAGGCTGTGAGGTGTTAGTACACCACTTTGAAACAGTTGACTGATCCTTACCCAAGGCTTCAGCCAACCATTTCCCGGTCTTCTGTTTCTCTACCAGTACTACTTTTATCCTATTAAGTTTTTCCATCAACTCAAAACTATTTGTGTTGAACGCAAATTTAATATTATATTTTGACTTACTCAATTTAAAATTACTTTTCATTTAAAAGTTCTAGTACAAGTTTATTCCTGTTGCTTATTACCTTACACTGAACATTGTCATTTATATTAAGCAACTTCCCATTAATCTCTAATGAACCTATCAGCCCGTTTTCAAGTTTCACTAGAGCATCTTTTAGTGTTAGTTTATAAACAGTGCCACTAAATGTATCGCCCTCGTTAATACTTCTCAACTTTTTCTGATAGTCTAGCCACTTAACTCTGTCACTATAACTGTATTTTATCCTACCGTCATCATCTACTTTAATTGCTGATTTTGACAAATTATATAACGCACCTCTTACATAGCTTAATGTCACATTATTATATACGTCGTCAGGTAATTCATATCTTTTTATCTTGAATTCTTTATCGAAATTTTTCAACTTCATATAAATGATACCTTTATCCTTATCTATAAAATTGACGACTGTATCTATGAGTCTGTGCTGCTTGTACTTCTGATTTATATACAGATTGACTGCCTTTTCAAAATTATCATCGTTAGGGAATTCATCAGTGAAATCAAAGTATATAAAATCGTAATCTCCTACTATTCCCCAAAGATTGTCCTTACAGGCATAATAGATTGGTGACAAAGGGTTCTTAACTATAATCTGGTCATATATACAACTTAAAATAAATTTTCCTTCCTTATTTAGTAGACCATACTTCCCATCCTTGAACACTTCATAGCCTTTTTCTGATGCTGAAATCCATTCATATACATTCTCTAATACTAGTTCTCCTTTTCCGTTCTCCAAGCCGAAAAAATCATCTTTCAGAACTATAGTATAACCTTTGATTTCTCTTTTGTCATGTAATACTATCTTTTTATCATTAAGGTAAGCAACTGTTTTGCCTTCAGAGGGAAAGGCTTCTATATTTGTATAGATGAAATCTGTATAGAACTTATTGTTAGATAGACTATATTCTGCCCATAAACCATCCTCATTCTTTAGATATGCCCTGTAATTTTCTATTATAATATCCTTATAGATTGCTTCTACAATAGGCTCTTCCTTAAAGCCATATATTCTGACTCCTTTAAGATCATTCTCAGTAAATATCTCAAACTCCTGATAGCAGTCTTCCGCAGTCATACAACTCTCAATTACTTCATCAGGCATCTTGTCTATACGTATTTCACTATTTCTGAATCTGTTTGGTAAAACCCATATGTTATGCGTTCTATAACATGAATCAGCAGGTAACTCTTCTAGCATTTCTACAGTATCATAGTTTTGTGCATTTACCTTATTATTGTTCATTTCTGGCAGATTCTTTACCCATATTCCTGGATAGTTTGAAATAAGCCATTTTGCAACTTCAAAGTTAAATGCCTGAAACAGCTTTTCCCCATTGACAACTACATAAGGATTTCCTGATATAATCGTATCTATACTATGCATGTCTATCTTGGTGAAACATCCTTTACCATTGATGTTATATACAAATCCAACTTTAAGCTTATTTTCTTGTGGTATTTTTATTTCATCGTCGCCATTTTGAAGATAACTGTATAGCTCATCATAATTTTTTCCATCATAGACTATAAAACGAAAGTATCGGTTATCCTTTCGTCTGTACAGTTCAAACTTCTTCAACTTTGTAAAGTCAAAATTTATAGCATACTTTAATTCTCCGATTTTTTTATTTCTTGCTTCCATATTTATATTTTCTTATTTTGATTTTGTGACATAATCAAATCCGCTTTCCCAAACTCCAAGTATCTCCCCCTGAACCTCTCATAAACCTGAGCATAATACTCCGGCAGATATTGTATCATCGCATCGACAAAGTCCTCTAGGGTAACAGCACTCAGCTTATAGGCATACTCCGGCTTCAGGTACTCCGTAACCGATTTGATTTCCTCTTCGGTTGACGGATGCTCCTTTGGCGAAAGTACCACTGAATACGAATCCTTCAGCCCTTCGACCATCCTGTACCGCTCTGTAAGCAAAAGGTTTCTGTAAATCTGCGTAAGTTTTA
>OKSB01001065.1_pt1 | contig 28324 bp, 22 predicted proteins | sample 1601171 | NCBI WGS metagenome assembly OKSB01 (sample SAMEA3541496, study PRJEB24748) | human gut metagenome | biome: human gut; feature: human-associated habitat; material: faeces | place: China | collected 2012 | reverse complement strand
GGCTGCAAGCTCATCAGCCAGCACGCCGACTCCATGGGCGCTCCCACCGCTTGCGAGAGCGCAGGCGTTCCCAACGTCTCCTACAACGGCTCCACTCTTGACGCTTGCCCGAACACCTTCATCGTTTCCTCCAGAATCAACTGGGTACCTTACATGAAGTACATGATCGAGTGCGTCAGAGACAACAAGGCTATTGACACCGACTGGTGCAAGGGCATCAACGAGGGCGCTGTCGAGCTGACCCCCATCAACGAGAAGGTCGCCGCTCCCGGCACTGCCGAGGCTATCAAGGCTGCCGAAGAGCAGTTCAAGGCCGGCACTCTCCATGTTTTTGACACCTCCACCTTCACCGTTGACGGCAAGACCCTCACCAGCTACATGGCCGACGTCAACACCGACGAGAAATTCACCCCCGACACCGAGGTTATTTCCAACGGCTATTTCCACGAGTCCGAGAAGCGTTCCGCTCCTTACTTCGATGTCAACATCGACGGCATTACTCTTCTCAATGAGGGCTGATTAACAAGCAGTAACTTTCATTCAGACGGGGCGACGAAAGCCGCTCCGTCTGAAGCAGTTAAATTAAAAAGATTTTAAGTTTGAAAAGCCGATTATCCTTCCTGTCTTAATCGGCTTTTGAGATTTAAAATAGGAGGATAAGTGGGCTTGAACGCAGCAATCGAACTGAAAAATATTTCAAAAAGCTTCGGAAGCATCGTTGCCAACAAGGATGTATGTCTGACCGTCAACCGCGGCGAGATACTCTCCATTCTCGGCGAAAACGGCTCCGGAAAAACAACGCTGATGAACATGATCGCCGGAATTTACTATCCGGATCACGGTCAGATTTTCATCGACGGTAAAGAGGTGGTCATCCGCTCCCCCAAGGACGCGCTTGACTACAAAATAGGCATGGTCCATCAGCATTTCAAGCTCGTGGACGTGTTCTCCGCAACGGAGAATATCATCCTCGGTCTTGACGAGGGCAAATTCAATGTCAAAAAGTCTGCCGAGCGCATAAAAAAGATAAGCGAGCAGTACGGCTTTGATATCGACCCGAACAAGAAGATATACGAGATGTCCGTCTCCGAAAAGCAGACCGTTGAGATAATCAAGGTGCTCTACAGAGGCGCCGACATACTCATTCTTGACGAGCCCACCGCCGTTCTCACTCCGCAGGAGACGCTCAAGCTCTTTGACGTCCTGCGCCGTATGCGCGACGACGGCAAGGCCATCATAATCATCACCCATAAGCTCCACGAGGTGCTCTCCCTCTCCGACCGCGTATCGGTTCTCAGAAAGGGCGAATACATCGGCACGGTCAGGACCGCAGAGACTAACGAATCCGAGCTCACCGAGATGATGGTCGGCAAGAAGATAAGCCTCAACATCGACCGCAGCGAGCCCGTTGACCCCGTGGACAGGCTCATAGTCAAGGGTATAAACTGCATAAACCGCGAGGGCGTAAAGCTCCTCGACAACATTTCGTTCACCGCGCGTTCGGGCGAGATACTCGGCATCGCGGGTATCGCCGGAAGCGGTCAGCGCGAGCTGCTTGAATCCATCGCCGGACTTCAGCATCTCAACAGCGGCGAAATACTCTATAACAACCCCAAGACCGGCAATCAGGACAACCTGCGCGACAAGACGCCCATGCAGATTCGCGAGCTCGGCGTGCGCCTGTCGTTCGTCCCCGAGGACAGACTCGGCATGGGACTCGTCGGCAACATGGATATAGTCGACAACATGATGCTGCGAAGCTACCGCAAGGGCAAGAGCGCATTTCTTGAGCGCAAGAAGCCCAAGACGCTCGCGGAAAAGGTCATCAGCGACCTCGAGGTCGTCACCCCGAGCGCGAATACGCCCGTTCGCCGTCTCTCCGGCGGCAACGTGCAGAAGGTGCTCGTCGGCCGCGAGATAGCCTCCTCCCCCACCGTCTTTATGGCTGCCTACCCCGTGCGCGGACTTGACATCAACTCATCCTATCTCATATATAACCTGCTCAATCAGCAGAAGGAAAAGGGCGTCGCCGTTATATTTGTCGGCGAGGATCTCGACGTTCTGCTTGAGCTCTGCGACCGAATCCTCGTCATAAACTCCGGCAAGATAACGGGAGTGGTTGACGCAAGGACTTCCACAAAGGAAGAGCTCGGTCTGCTTATGACAAAAACCGACGGAGGTGAAACCCATGAGTAAGTCAAACGGACAGAAGCGCGAGCCGCTTTTCCACATAGTCAAGCGCAGCACCGTTCCCTCATGGGCGGCATGGCTTATCAGAATCGGCGCGGTCATTCTGGCGCTGCTCGTCTGCGCGGTCGTGACCGTCGTTATCACCGGCCAGAATCCCGCGGAGGTCTATTCCGCGATAATCTTCGGCGCGGTCGGCTCGCCAAGGCGCATATGGAGCCTGTTCCAGAACCTTGCGATGCTCCTTTGCATTTCGCTCGCAGTCACCCCCGCATTCAAGATGAAATTCTGGAACATCGGCGCCGAGGGGCAGGCGCTCATGGGCGGCTTCGCAACCGCCTCCTGCATGATCCTCTTCGGCGACAAGCTCCCGTCCTACCTCCTCTTCCCCGTTATGATAATAACGAGCGTCATTGCGGGTGCGATATGGGCTTTTATCCCCGCGTTCTTCAAGGCGAAGTGGAACACCAACGAGACACTTTTCACGCTGATGATGAACTACATCGCCACGCAGATAGTCGCCTACTTCTGCTACAAGTGGTCGAACCCCAAGGGCTCGGGTCACATCGGCGTTATCAACAGCGTCAGCCACAGTGGCTGGCTGCCGAGTCTCGGCAATCAGGATTATCTGCTCAACATACTGATAGTTGCGGCTCTGACCGTCTTTATGTACATCTATCTCAAGTACAGCAAGCACGGCTATGAGATTTCCGTTGTCGGCGAGAGCGAAAACACCGCGCGCTACATCGGCATAAACGTCAAAAAGGTCATCATGCGCACGATGCTCCTCTCCGGCGCGCTCTGCGGCATAACCGGCTTTCTGCTCGTCAGCGGCACCGACCACACCGTAGCGACGAACACCGTCGGCGGACGCGGCTTCACTGCGATAATGGTATCGTGGCTCGCAAAGTTCAACCCCGCCTACATGATCCTAACCTCGCTGCTCATCGTTTTCTTCCAGAAGGGCGCGATTCAGATATCGACGAGCCTCGGACTCAACGACTCGTTCGCAGATATCATAACCGGCATAATAATCTTCTTCATCATCGGCAGTGAGTTCTTCATCAACTACTCTGTCAAGTTCCGCAGCAAGGAGGCGAAGGCATAATGATAGTTATTACATTTATTCAGCGTGCTATAATGCAGAGCATTCCTCTGCTCTTCGGCTCAACGGGCGAGACTATAACCGAAAAGGGCGGCAACCTGAACCTCGGTATCCCCGGCATCATGTATGTCGGCGGTATCTCCGGCGTTATCGGTGCGTTCTTCTATGAGAAAAATGCCGCCGCGATAAACCCGTTCCTCGCGGTACTCATTCCCCTGCTCTCGAGCATTCTCGGCTCGGCGCTCATGGGTCTGCTCTACTGCTTCCTGACCGTCACGCTGCGTGCGAATCAGAACGTTACGGGTCTTGCGATGACGACCTTCGGCGTCGGCTTCGGCAACTTCTTCGGCGGCTCGCTCATCAAGATAACCGGAAGCGACATCCCCTCGATAGCGCTGAGCGCGACGAGCAACTGCTTTAAAACCACGCTTCCGTTTGCTTCGAAGCTCGGAAAAGTCGGAGATCTTCTCTTCTCCTACAGCTTTCTCGCCTACACCGCGATAATCATCGCGCTCATAACCGCCTACTTCTTCAAGCATACGCGCACGGGACTTCAGCTTCGCGCAGTCGGCGAGAACCCCGCAACGAGCGACGCGGCGGGCATAAACGTCGGCAGATACAAGTATATTTCGACTGTTGTCGGCAGCATTATAGCAGGTCTCGGCGGTCTCTACTACGTCATGGACTACGCAAACGGCGTATGGTCGAACAACGGCTTCGGCGACCGCGGCTGGCTTGCAATCGCGCTCGTTATCTTCGCGGTTTGGAAGCCCGACCTCGGCATACTCGGCTCGTTCCTCTTCGGCGGTCTCATGGTCGTTCACAACTACATCCCGAACCTCAGCTTCGGCGCGCAGGAGCTGTTCATGATGACCCCCTACGTCGTTACGATAATCGTTCTTGTCGCTGTCAGTATGCGCCGCAAGCGCGAGAATCTGCCTCCCGCGAGCCTCGGACTTTCTTACTTCCGCGAGGATCGATAATATTGATTTTTTGAAACTCATGGTGTATAATAAAGCCATAAAACTTAGGAGGTTTTACTATGTTAGTTTCCGCAGCAAAAATGCTCAAAGATGCAAAGGCCGGCAAGTACGCGGTAGGTCACTTCAATATCAACAACCTTGAGTGGACAAAGGCTATTCTTCTCACCGCTCAGGAGCTCAACTCCCCCGTTATCCTCGGCGTGTCCGAAGGCGCGGGCAAGTATATGTGCGGCTTCAAGACCGTCACCGCCATGGTTGACGCTATGGTCGACGAGCTCGGAATCACCGTTCCCGTTGCGCTTCACCTTGATCACGGCTCCTATGAGGGCGCGCTCAAGTGCATCGAGGCGGGCTTCTCCTCCGTCATGTTCGACGGCTCTCACTACGGCATTGAGGAAAATATTACAAAGACAAAGGAAATAATCGCTCTCGCTCATTCGAAGGGCATTTCCGTTGAAGCCGAAGTCGGCGCCATCGGCGGCGAAGAGGACGGCGTTATAGGCGGCGGCGAGGTCGCAGACCCCGAGGAGTGCAAGATGATTGCCGATCTCGGCGTCGATATGCTCGCAGCGGGCATCGGCAACATTCACGGCAAGTATCCCGCAAACTGGAAGGGCTTGAGATTTGATGTTCTCGCCAACATCCAGGAGCTCACCGGCGAGATGCCCCTCGTTCTCCACGGCGGCACGGGTATCCCCGCAGACATGATAAAGGAAGCTATCTCCCTCGGCGTTTCCAAGATAAACGTCAACACAGAGTGTCAGCTCGCTTTCGCTGACGCTACCAGAAAGTACATCGAGGCAGGCAAGGATCTCGAGGGCAAGGGCTTTGATCCCAGAAAGCTTCTCGCACCCGGCTTCGAGGCTATCAAGGCTACCGTCAAAGAGAAGATGGAGCTGTTCGGCTCGGTCAACAAGGCATAAGAAAAGCTCCAAAAAGCAATTTACCGGCAGAGTAAAATCTGCCGGTTTTTTGTTTACGGGAGACAATGTAAATGCCGCCGGTATTGAACCGACGGCGATTTTTATAGCTTTTTGAGAAGTTTTTGCGCGATTAATTTGTGGCTGTTATTTATACTCTTTTGAATATACAACTTTACCGGCTTGATTTACACCTTCGAATACTAATGTATAGGAATCAATATCGTATTCGTCTAGCTCTTTACTAAGTTGATTGATAGCCAAATCCCCCGATTTCTCACAAATACGAATTATCGTTTCATCACTTCTTACTTTAGTATCAGCATCAATATACGACAACACTAAGCTATTCCCTCTGAGAGAAAGTTTAAGTTTAAAATCAGGGATAGTATTGCTGTTCAGTTCGCGATTCAATTTATCTACTTCCGCCTGCGTCAGCTTCTTTTTAGCGGAAGTCTAAGGCTCTGTTTTAGGTGCTGCGGTTTGCTTTTCCGTTTTCTTTTCTGTCGATTTTTCTGTTGCCTTTGCGGGTGCTGCGGTCTGCTGCGGCACCGCAGATTCTTCCTCCTGAGCTATGTCGGCTTCATTCTTCGTCGGCTCGGCAGTATTGCCCGCTTCAACTGTTTCCTGTGCCGATGCTCCGGATGAAGATAAACTTGATCCGTCATTTCCGCTGTCCTGCTTACCGCACGCGACAGCCGTCAGGCACAACACCGCACATAGTATAAGCGCGGCAAGTCTTTTTGCGTGTTTGTTTTTCATGTTTTTGTCCTCCGTTTTATATTTCCTAACCATATAAGGTTAGTTTTATTTTATATTAAACCACATATGATTAATTGTCAAGGGTATACTAATCACATATGATACAATTCAGCAAAACTGACAAAAGAGAGCTGCTGGAATTATGCAAAAATACTATTATCAGAGACTGCGCGACATTCGTGAGGACAGAGAAAAAACGCAAAAGGAAATTGCGGAAGTGCTCAACACGACCTACCAGTATTACAGCGCATACGAGCGCGGTGTGCGGGACATACCGAGCCACCATATAAAAACTCTTGCGCTCTACTACAACATCTCCGCAGACTACCTTTTGGGGCTTACGGACGAGCCGAGAAGAATCAAATGACCGCCGCACGGGCGGTTATTTTTTTGCGTATGCCGATTGAAAAAATCCGATTGATATTCGCGCACCGTAATAGTATCATTCGATATTACAGCTTTAATATAACACCGTTTGGTGTTAAAGTCAATAGTATCGTTTGATATTATGATAGGATTGTGACAGTATACAAAACGAAGGAGGCTTTTTCGTGAAACTGTCACAAAGAATACGGGCAATGCGTGAGGATCACGACCTGACCCAGACGGACATAGCAAAACTGCTCAACACCTCGCAGACGGTATATTCACGCTATGAGCGCGACGAACGAACTCTGCCGACCGAGATGCTTTATACTCTTGCGCTCTACTACAACATCTCCGCGGACTACCTTTTGGGACTTACGGACGAGCCGAAAGCGCTGAAATAAAGTTTAACGCCCGAGTGCGGATATCTCTATTGACTGCACTCGGGCGTTATTGTATAATCAACTAAAAATCTTAGGGGGAACAGATAAATGCTCACTATAAAAGACGGCGAGTTTAAAATGAACGGCGAGAGCTTTCGCATATATTCCGGCTCGATGCACTATTTCCGCATTATGCCCGAATATTGGGAGGACAGGCTCAAAAAGCTCAAGGCGGCGGGCTTTAACACGGTCGAAACCTATGTCTGCTGGAATATGCACGAGCCTAAAAAGGGCGAATTTGATTTCACGGGCAGATTTGACATCAGGCGGTTCATCAAGACCGCCCAAAAGGTCGGACTCTATGCTATAGTCAGACCCGGCCCGTATATCTGCGCCGAATGGGACTTCGGCGGACTGCCCGCATGGCTGCTCAAGGACAGAAATATGCGCCTGCGCTGCGCCTATCCCGATTATTTGCAGCACGTTTCGGACTTCTATCACAGGCTGTTTAAGGAGATAGGCGACCTTCAGCAGAGCGAGGGCGGCAACATAATCGCCATGCAGGTCGAGAACGAATACGGCAGCTACGGCAACGACAAGGAGTATCTCAGATATATCGAAAAGCTCATGCTCGACTGCGGCGCAAAGGTCATGCTCTTCACCTCCGACGGCGACGACAACAGTATGCTCTCCGGCGGCACGCTCCCCGACCTGTTCAAGACACTGAACTTCGGCTCGCGCACGGCCGTTATATTCAACGCCCTTGAAAGATTCCACGAGACCGCGCCGAAGATGTGCACGGAGTTCTGGTGCGGCTGGTTTGACCACTGGGGCGAGGAGCACCACACCCGCGGCTCGGACAGCGTATCTGATGAGATAAAGGCTTTTCTCGATATCGACGCAAGCTTCAACTTCTATATGTTCCACGGCGGCACGAACTTCGGCTTCACAGCCGGAGCAAACTACTACGACGAATATCAGCCGACCGTCACAAGCTACGACTACTGCGCTCTGCTGACCGAATGGGGCGACTACACGCCCGCCTACTACGCGGTCAGAGAGCTTCTGCTCAAGGCGCAGAATCTGCCCGAAACCGAGCTTCCCGCCTCGCCCGAGCTTCAAAATATCGGAAAAGTGGCGCTCGGTGAGAGCACCTCGATTATGAGCAATCTCGACAATCTCGGCGAGCGCCGCCGCGTTCCCCTGCCCGAGAGCATGGAATATTTCGGTCAGAACAGCGGCATGATCTACTATGAAACGAAGCTTGAGCAGATATATAATCCGCACAGCCTGCGCGTTGCCCACGTCCACGACACGGCATATGTCTATATCGATGGCGAGCCCAAGGCGAAAATAGACCGCCGCGACGAGAACAAAATCAAAGGCTACGACACCTTCGATTTTGACGGCTGCACGGACGGCTGCACCATAGGCGTATTGGTTGACGCGATGGGACGCGTAAACTACGGCGAGCACATCTACGACCGCAAGGGCATTGAAGCCATACGCTACGGCAATCAGAACCTCATGGGCTACGATGTCATCACGCTCCCGCTCGACAATCCGGAGAAGATCGACTTTTCGCTCGCAGACAGCAGATATCCCCTTTTCATGCGCGGTCACTTCAAAGCGCAGGGTCAAAAGGACTGCTTCGTACATTTAGACGGCTTCAAAAAGGGCTTCGTCTACATAAATGGCTTCAATATCGGCCGCTATTGGGAGATAGGTCCGCAGCGCGCGCTCTACATCCCCGGAGTCCTGCTCAAGGACGAGAACGAGATAATCGTACTCGAGCTTGAGGGCTGCGAAAAGGCGGAGGTCGAGATAACCGCCGAGCCGGATTTGGGATAAAACACAAGAGTATAAATAACAAACCGCCGGACTGTCGCCCGGCGGTTTGCTTTAGAGCTGTTTACTTGTTTTCAGAACAATCCGTCAATGAATAGGCGGAATACCGTGATTGGGGAGAAACCACTGGAACGAAAGTATATAAAGGACTTTCTTGAGAATATTTCCTATCCACAGGACAATCGTATAGGGTATTCTGACTAACCATGCCGTGTGAATCGAGCCGATCGTTTCAGTCGCGCCGCAATCAGGACATACGCGGGTCTTTGTGCCGTTCTTGAACAGAGTTGCATCTTTGTTGAGTTTCCACTCTCCCCAGTGATGCTCTTCTGTTTCGGTTATTCCGCAGCCGGAGCAGGTTCTTGTATGAGTTTCGCCGTTTCCGTCGTCAACCCACTCACCCCATGCGTGTCCGAGTGCATCAACATTGCCGTCAACATATGTATATCCGCATATCTTACAGACATGAGTGGTATATCCGGCCTCGGTGCAGGTAGCTTCCTTCACCGTAACCTCAAAATCGCAGTTCTCGCTCTCGAAATTGTGGCATCTTGAGCAGGTGCGCGAATGAGTGCCGTTATTGTTCATATACCAATCATTATAGTCATGTCCGAGCGCCGAGATAACATATGTGTCATACTTCGCGCCGCAATCCGCACAGAAGATACCGCCTATTCCGTCGGTAGTGCAGGTGGCTTCGGTAACGGTCTCTCTGTAGCCCTCTCTATGCGTATGCATCTTGAACGACTTTGTCTCAAGCACCTCGTCGCAGCGGGTGCAGTAACGGCTCATCTGGCCGTCATGGTTTGCGGTAGGCTCAAAATCGATCTTCCAGACTCCTTCGTCATGACCGAGCGCGTTAACAGTACGTTTATCAATAGCTTTACCGCAGCGAGTGCAGAAGAGAACCTCCTGTCCGTCTTCACGGCACGTGGGCTTTGTGACAACTACCCAAGTTCCGTCATCGTGACCGAGAGCGTCTATCGGGCGGCTGTCGATAATCTTGCCGCAGCGAGTGCAATAGCAAGTTTCCTCGCCCTTGCTTTCGCAGCCGGGCTGTGAAGTAATAACCCATTTGCCGTCATCATGGCCGAGAGCCTCAACCGCGCGAGTCTCTATAAGCTCGTTGCAGTCCGGGCAATATGCCGACTGCTCTCCGCTCGCGGTGCAGGTAGGAGCGACTGTCGTTACCCAAATCGCCTCTTCGTGGTTATGACCCTTCGCGGGGATAACATCGTAATAGGTAAACTCGCATCTCTTGCAGACATACTTCATCTGACCCTTGCCCTTACAGGTAGCCTCAGTTACGACCTCGCTTGCATAGTCGTGTCCGAGAGGGGCTATCTGACGGCTGTTAAGTTCCGCATTGCAGCGGGTGCAGTAAACCTTTTCGGTTCCTTCGCCGAGGCAGGTGGGCTCAACCGTAGTGACCCATGCTCCGTCGCTGTGGCCGAGAGCAGGCACATAGCTGTCGGTATAGCTGTCGCCGCAGGAGCAGGTATGCGTAGTGTAACCCTGAGATGTGCAGGTTGGTGCGGTAACAGTGGAAGTGTAGGAATGGGTGTGGGGAGGTGTGGAGCCGCCGCCAGTCCAGTTCTTTCCTCTTGTTATCGCCATTGTTGTTCCATAACTCCATCCAATAACATGCTTTCGAACCCGATTGTCGTGTTCCCAGTTACTATCTAAGGCTGTCACTCCAGTATTATCGTGAGATATATAAATGAAGCTATGACCGGAAACACGAATTACATCGCCCGTCCTTACACCAGAACTGTCCATACCGCTCTTGTTAAAATTCCCCCTATATATTAGAGCTATTCTAACATTGTCTGATGAATTCTGTGCATAAATATACCAAAGGCAATAATTAGCAAAGCCTGCGCAAGACCAAGCCCTAGATGTAATACTACCATTATAAGCAAAGTGTTCGGGCAAAAGGTCTACAGAATCAGGAACCAACCCCATTGTATTTTTCAGCCAAGCTTTTTTTATGATATATTCATTATAGCATTCGTCACCAGAATCTCGACCATAATACCCCTGCGTTGTTGTAAAATATTTACCTACCAACGCGTTAGCCAGCTGCATTGTTCTTTCTGTTGCAGTTGCCGCATCAACCGTATGAGATGCATCAGCGGCGGAGGCCGTCAAGTTCATCGGCATAACTCCGACCATCATTGTCAAAGCCAGAACAAGCGCCAAAAGCCCGCTGAAAATTTTACTGCTTTTACTTTTCATTCTCATTGTTTTGTGGTAAAATACCACTGTCTCCTTGTCATATTTACGCTCACTTCAAGGGACATAAGTTCGCGGAGAGCCGAACGAGCGTATAGACGCAAGCTCTTCGACGAACGACCGGGGAACAGTGCCTGCCCGCACTGTTCTCCTTTTTTGTAAAGTGCAGTTTCGACGAAGCTGCATTTACAAACAAATATGCCGCATAAACCACCCCCACCTTCAAATTTTCTATATATCCCGAACAGCCTATCCGTTCGATATATATCTGTCATATTTCCGGCGTATCAATTTTCAAACGCCGAGGCTGCCGCAATTTCGCCTTCGGCAATATGATAGCAAATTGCGCGAAAAAATCAATAGGCTTAGTATAATTGACAGGTTTTAAGGATAAATAACAGGTTTTTATTTCTTATTTTCAATATCAACCGTTTTGCTCAACCAAATGTGCCCTCTTCGGCAAACACAAAACCCCGAGCTGTTTTCACAGTTCGGGGTTCATTTATGCTATGCTGTTTTTTACTGCTTTGCGCCGTTATCGAACATCTCGAGAGCCTTGACGCTGATTGCGAAGCAGTTTGCAAGTCCTTCTTCGTTCATGTTGTCATAGGTATCTCTTCTGGTGTGATAGTAGTCCTCAAGCTTATGATTGAGGCCGGTGACGCCGGTCGCTCTGAAGCCCGCCTGAGCGAAAGCCGCAGAGTCGGTAGCGCCGCCGAGAGGCGGAACCCAGCCCTTCTTGCAGGCAATGTCAAGCTCCTTGGCAGCCTCCATGAACAGGTCGGAAACGTCCTTGTCGGCCTTTACAGTACCGTTGAGGTCGCGATAGTTGGTCATGAGATACTTGGGATCGTGAATCGTATCATAGGAGAAGATGAAGGTCGGGACATCGTCGAACTCGCCCTTATGAGCCTCGCACCATGCCTTTGCGCCGCGCAGACCCGCTTCCTCGGAGCCTGTGAGGATAACGCCGATTTCGGTATTCTCAAGCTCGATGCCCTCATCCTTGAGAGCCTTGAGGATAGCAATACCCATGTAGCAGCCGGAGAGGTTGTCGTTCGCGCCGTCAACAACGCGGTTCTCGTTCCACATCCAATAGAGACCGATAAGGAACGGGACAAACACAAGGCCTATAAGGCGAAGAAGTCCGAGAGTGTCGCCGGCATCGAACGGCGGAACACTAAGTCCGTTCTTTGCGACAAGTATTATAGAAACAACAAGATAATATACGGCGCCTATCCCGCAGATAACTGCGTGACCCTCAAAGCCGACACCGCCGAGCTTATAGTTTACGGGCCACTCCCAGGCAGCGTCCGGATGGCCGTTGAAGAATATGCGGCGCTTGACCTCGCCCTTGCAGCTCTTGACTGCGGTGACGTTATGGCCGGTCTTTTCCGGGAAGCAGCGGTCGATAAGCTTCTTATACAGGCCGAACTCCATAAAGACGATGAACAGTCCGACAACGATAAGAATTATCGAGATGAGAGGATAAAAGAACGAAAGGGCAATTGCCGCGAGGACGAATGTGATGGTGAAATAAATCCATCCGTAGAATGAGCCGGGGTTCTCCTTGAAGGACTCAACGTCGGCTCTCTCGCATCCGCACTCGTTTTTGAGCACGTCCGCCATGTACTCGCAGGCCTGATGCTCGCCCTTTGAACCGGGATCGCGCTTTTCGAAGCTCTTGCATATGTGAGTTATCTCGCTCACCATATACTCGGCAGCTTCTTTCTTCTTGTCAATTATCGACTGAAGATTCATTTTTTATTACCTCCTTGAAATATATAAGTCGAGCGGCCGCCCGAGGCTGCTGCACTTTTCGCGGCTGCCGCTCAAAACAGTCTTTTATCTGCGGGGACCGGTAAAGCCGTTCGCCTGCTGGAACTTGTCAATTTTGTCGATAACTCCGAGGACGACGTCGAAGCCGTTGCCGACGGTTTCAACATCGAAGCGCTCGGGCATATCGCGCCAGGTGTGATAATAATAGGTAAGGGTCGGATCCTGAGCCGCAAAGGTGACGGACTTGGCACCGGCCTTTGTCATCGGGGTGCTGTCGCAGCCGCCGACAGGGTTATGTATGCAGCCCTTGGTCTTGCTCTCTATTCCGAGCTCCGCAAAGGTATCCTTGAACATCGTTTCAAGATCCTTGTCGAAGCGGCAGAACTGCCAATCGTCCTTGACAACGACCTCGAAATAGTCCTTGTCGGCGACGGAGTCGATATTTATGTTCCAAACGTTGTCAAGAATCGGCTCGCCCTTATGCATACGGGTGAACGCGATGGAGCCGCGCAGACCCGCCTCCTCGGAGCCGCAGTTGAAGTCGATTATACGGCAGTTTTTGGGCATCTTCTCGGGATTCTCTTTGAAATACTTCGTAACGACATAGCTGAGAGCGCAGCCCGTTGCGTTATCCATAGCGCCGCGCGAAGCGTTGCGCGGATCGGGATCTGCCCACATGATAAGGAACGCACTGCCTATGGCGGTAACGAGGGGCATAAAGCGCATAGCGAACATGAAGTTCACAAATGCGGGCGAAGCAAAAGCCTCTACTGCCCAACCTGCGCCGAAATAATATCCGGTGTAGATAGTCGCAACGGCGACAGAAGTGCCGGCGAGGAAGAAGAAGCAAAGCGCACCGAAGCCGACCTTGGCGAAGGTAGCGATGAGGCCGAGCTTGGGCTTCGTATAGGAGTGCTCCGAATGACGCCAGTTCCAGCTGGTGTCGGTATGTCCGGAGAGGACAATGGTATAGTCATACTTGCCGTCCTCCGGGAGCAGCTCGCCGTAGGTGTTCTGCGATATCTCCTGCTTAAAGAACATATCGAACCATGTCTTATAAAGGAAAACGCTGCATACGAGCCAAACAATAACGGCTATCGACACGAGCGCCATTCCGTACCAGACCGAGGGGATACCCATTGCAATATATACAAGGGCGCTCAGCGCAAGGCCGACCCAGCCGGCATAGGGGATTCCGCCGATGGACGCACGCGGAGAGACCGCAAATTCTTCACGAATCGGCTCGATGCCTATCTCTCTGAGCTTATCGCCCATATAGGCCGCAAATTTTTTCTCATTGTCGGTACCCGGCAATCTTGAACCGATGTTCTTCGAGGCGTGATTGACTATGTCATACACCTCTTGAGCATACTTTCTGTGTTCTTCTTTCATAAAAAGCGACACTCCTTCCGTAAATGTGTCATAATTATACAATATTTCGGAGACGAAAAGCAATAGACATTAAATAGAATACAAAAATTTCTTTAAAATTTGCTAACAAATAAATTATTTCGGCGATTGGCGGGAATAATAGCAAATACAAGATAAAATATTCTCACAAGAAAGGATGAATGAAAACGGACAAGAATAAAAGAAAAAAGATTTCCGAGCGCGACTGCCCTGCCCCGAGCGCCGCTTCCGTAACGGGCGAGCCGGAGGACGTGTTTGACATGGTAAACAAATACGGCACGTACAACATTCAGCCCACCGCCCAGACCGAAAATTCCTTTCCGTATATTTCGCAGGGATTGCCTGAAAAAAGCAAAAATATTAAAAAGAATTAACTTCTTCTCCGCGGTATTAACCGCGGTTTTTTTGGTATAAAGCAACTTTTCTTGTTTGAAACGTTCAAAAATCGTTGACAGAATTTGTATAATCTACTAAAATATGAAAAGGAAGATATTATTTGGGGGGAGTAGATAATATTGTTAAGAATCGCAGTATGCGAGGACAACATTCGTGAGCTTCGTGAAATCATGTCGCTCATTGAGGAGTACCCGCGCAAGTCGGCCTACGGGATAGAAGCTACCGCCTTTTCCGATTCCGAAGAATTGGCAAAACGGATAGACGAGTTTGATGTTTTTCTTCTCGATTACCTGATGCCGGGAATAGACGGGCTCGAGCTTTCAAAACGTATCAGAGAGAAATATATGACAACAAAAACCATTATATTCATCTCGCGGTATGACGACATCGTCTATGATGCATTTGAGGTTCACGCCCATCGCTATCTCATCAAGCCCGTTGAAAAAGAAAAGCTCTATCAGGCGCTCAACGAGCTCAACGTAGACGCGTATGCGTTTCGCCGACTGCTTGTCAAGAACGGCGGAGAGTCAATGCTTATCGATATAGACAAGATATATTTTATCGAAGTCAAGCTCAAGAACACGCATATCCACTATGAAGAAAACGGCGAGGAGAGGGTTTTCGTATGCAGAAAATCGCTCAACAGCTTTGAGAGGGAACTCTCCCCTTTCTGGTTTCAGCGCACACACCGCGCCTATCTGACAAACCTTGCGATGATAGAGTCGTTTGACAACAAGAACATATACATAAAAAATTTAGAGAGACATCTCCCCATAGGACCAAACCACATTAACAGGATATCGAGCAGGCTCTTTCAGCTGACCCGGCAGCGCAGCGGAGGCGATGCGGGGAGGTCTGCGCTATGAATACATTCGCAGCGCTCTGTGCTCCGCTGAATCTCGTCAGCTGTGTGTGCTGTATTCTTCTTGTACACACATTTTTGTATTCGGTCGGTTACGAAACAAAAACGAGAAAAATCCCGCTCACTGTTTTCTGTTTCGTCCTCGCTGTGCTCAGCTTCGCTCCGGCATTTTTGCCGAAATACCTCGATGTGGCCGACACCGTTGACATGACATCGACTCTGTGCCACATCGTCTATCCCTATCTGATGTTCAAGTCACGCAAAAAGACGGCCTTTTTATGGATAGGAATAGCCATGGTATCGAGCCTTGACTACCTGGCGTTCATATTAAACTATGCCATGAGGCTCGGCGTCATAGGTCAGCTGATAACCCGTATTGTCATATATCTAATTATATTCGCCGTCACCGCACTGATAGTCAGAAAGAACGGACGAGCAGACCTCACGGAAGCCTTCGACAAATTCCCGCCTGTCGCAAGCCTAATGATATACGCGGCTTTTCTCGCCGCATATTACAGCGTCACGGTCTCGTTCAACGCGGAATACACAAAAGAGACCGCAAACTCGCTGACGATGTTTTCTTCGCTGCTTATCGTCGGCTGCATAGCGTATCTGGTAATAAAATATCTCACTGCCTCGCAGAAAAAACGCGCAACGGAAAAGCAGCTCGAGCTCGAGCTCAACCATTACAGCAACATGGTTGAAAAGAACCGTGATATGCGCGTGTTTCGCCATGATTTCAAGAACAATCTTATCTCCGTAAGAGCCCTGATAGGCGGCGGTCAATATAACGAAGCGGAAAAATACATAGACGAGCTCTACGGCAGACTCGACGCGACAAAGAATGCGTTTTCAACCGGAAACCATCTCGCGGACGCCATACTCGCCGAGAAAAATTCTGCGGCCGTTTCGCAGAAAACCGAAATAGATTTTGACGGAATCATACCGAGCGACGGTATAGACAACATCGACCTTTGCACAATCCTTGCAAATGCGCTCGACAATGCCCTTGAAGCGAGCAAGTCGATTGAAAATGCGATAATCAATGTGCGCGCCGCCGTAAATTCCGCGGTTTTTATGCTCACAGTCAGCAACCCCACCCTCCAACCTGTCGAGATAAAGAACAACCGTGTAAAGACAACTAAAGCAGACAGCGTAAACCACGGACTCGGCATCGGGAGCATAAAGAATGCGGCAAAAAAATATAACGGCGAAGTAAATCTCAAATATGAAGACGGACATTTCACTGTTGAAGTGATGATGATAATGAGAAAGGGTGCAAGAAAAAATGAAGGGTAAAATCAAAGAAAAGCTCAGGAGATTCTTGAGCATTGCTCTCGCGGCGCTTATTCTGGCAGGCTGCGCGGGTGCGGCTTTCGCCGACGGCTCGGACGCGAGCGGTACGCTGAACGGCGTTAACTGGGTGTATACCGCCGCCGACAAGACGCTTGTTTTGAGCGGCAGCGGCACACTTGACGCAAGTTCTGACGCCTTCAGCACATCGGCTTGGAACGCCGAATATGTAAAGATCGGCGCAGATGTAGACATCAAAAGCGGTTTGGTATTTAATCACTTCAATTTTGTCAAGGCATTTGAAGTGGATGCGGACAGCAAATATCTCTGCAGCCCCGACAGCATGCTTATGAGCAAAGATCAGACCGTGCTGTTAAAATACCCGTCAAGGAATAATGAATTTTCGTTCTATACCATTCCGGATACCGTAAAGACCATTTCTTACGCTGCTTTTGAGTATGCCCCTCTCAAAACCGTATTTCTCAACGACGGTCTTGAGACTATTGAGGGCTTCGCGTTTTCAAACAGCAGCCTGCTTTATATCACAATACCCGGAACTGTTACTTCAATAGGACAGAGTGTTCTGGCACAATGCAGCTCTATTACAAAGGTAACTTTTGAAGAGGGCGTTACTGCAATACCGACGTCTGCCTTTGACAGATGCCGAAATCTCGAAACAGTCAATCTTCCCGATTCGCTGACAACCATAGGCGATATCGCATTCTGGGACTGCACCAAACTTAAATCCCTGAAGCTCCCGAAAAATCTTCGTGAATTCAAAGGCACTCCCGGAAGAAACATGGGCGGACTCAACATCGCTTTGACGGTCGATCCGGAGAACCAATATTTCAACACGGATGAGCTCGGTGTGCTCTACAACAAGGACAAGACCCTGCTCTACTATTGCCCGAATCTCCCCTATACTTTCGACTACACGGTCAGATGCAACCTCAGCGAATATGCATTCAAGGGCTGCGAAAATCTCAGGAATGTTGACATCGCCTACGACCTGCATATCATCCCCGAAAATACATTTAACGGATGCACAAGCCTCGACACCGTGACTCTTCCCGCAACGCTCCAGCGAATCGACAGCACGGCGTTCAACTCATCGCTCAAGACCGTAAACTACCGCGGCACGGAGGAGCTCTGGAACCTTATATCCGTTTACAGCTCCGGCAACAACGCGCTTAAATCGGCAAATATTGTTTATAACTACAGCGAAGAGGAAGAGCCGGAGGAGATAACGCTCACATACGACAAGGATTCAAACACCGTGACCATAACGGGAAGCGGAACTTTGACTGTCAACGACCTGAACAAATGGAACACAGCGGAAATAAACACCTACGGCCTCAAGGTCAAAATAGGCAAGGGCATCAACATAACGGACGGTCAGATATTCAACGACTGCTCGACGGCGTTCTACTACATGACATCTTTCGAGGTCGATTCCGGCAACCCGTATCTCAGCTCGCTCAACGGAATTCTCTACAACAAGGACAAGACAAAGCTCATCAGGTTCCCCGACAGGCACACAACGGCAAGTTACGACGTTGTCGAGTGCACGGTTGCATCGACGGTAAAAGAAATCGCGCCATATTCGTTCGCGAGCACGGGAGTCACCGATGTCAATCTCCCGAGCGGACTTGAAACCATCGGCGACCGCGCCTTTTACAACGCTACAAAGCTTGTTGACATCACTATCCCCGACTCCGTAAAGACAATAGGCACAGGCGCATTCAAAAATTGCAGCAAAATGACAAAAGCAACCCTGCCCGAGGGTCTTGAAACTATTCCTCAGGAATGCTTTTCGGGCTGCAAAAAGCTTGAAAGCGTGAACATCCCGGATTCAGTCACAAAGATAAGCTATGGGGCTTTCACAAACTGCGCGCTCAAAGAGATAAATATATCGAAAAATCTTACGGTGATATCAATTCCCGGCTATACCTTCGCAGGATGCCCTGCGGCGGTCACGGTAGACGCAGACAACCCGAGCTACAGTGCAGACAGTCTCGGTGCGCTCTATAACAAGGACAAATCGCTCCTGCTCCACTGCCCGAACTTTGAAAAGGCATTTACTTTCGACATAAGCTGCGGCATAGAGCAATATGCGTTCTCCAGCTGCTCGAACCTCACGGACGTGACCTTCTCCTTTGCAATCAAAAAAATCCCGTTCGGCGCGTTCAGGAATTGCAGCTCGCTCAAAATAACCACCGTTCCCGACACGGTCAGGATGATAGATTCTGTGGCATTCTCAGGCTGCGCCATGACAAACTTCTATCTCCCCGACTCTGTCGAATACTTGGGAGACAGCGTTTTTGAGCGCACACCGCTGACACATTTTGAGTTCAACGACAAAATAGATACCTTTAAGGACATATTCCCGATATGCAAAAATCTCAGGACGGTCGTTCTCGGCAAGGGCATAAAGAAAATAGAGTCCGGTGCGCTCGGCGGCACGAGCAAGATAGACACGATATATTACCGCGGCAGCAAAAGCGACTGGGAAAAGATAAACGTCACCGACGTTGCCTCGGCGCTCAAAAATATCAAGATTGTCTATAACTACGGCCAGACGAGCGGCGTTTGCGGAGATAACCTCACATGGAGCTTCCAGCCAGATCTCTATCAGATAACGGTCGAGGGCAGCGGCGATATGTATTCCTACGACAACGCTGAGGACTTCGCATGGAGCAACACCGCAGACGATGTCACGGGCGTTGTAATCGGCAACGGCGTCACCTCCGTAGGCAAGAATGCGTTCAACGGCTTCCCCCATCTCAACGAGGTACTGCTCGGAAGCACCGTTGCAAGAATCGACTCTCTCGCATTCGCAAACTGCGGCGACCTCATGACCGTTGCGATAACAACGGAGGGCGACACGGAAATAGAGTACGACGCGTTTGACGGTCATAACGAAAAATTCCTGCTCATATGCGACGAGAAAAACACCGCCGCGCAGGCTTTCGCCCTTGATAATGAGATGCCGCTTGTGACAGTAAGCTACGACGAAGAGAAGAAGGTTATAAACTTCAAGGGCACGCTCACCGTCTTTGAGAGCGTTGCCGGAAGATACCTCGCCTACTACGCGTCGAGATACCCCGACGCCATGTATCTCCACTTCGACGTTCTGACCTTCGACGGAATCAAGACGGCAGACTCGACGGACGGCAAGAGATTCGAGTGCGTCGATCCCGACTCCGAGTACCTCACCTTCAAGGATATCTATGTGAAGATAAGCGTTATGAAGGACGGCGAGGAAAAGGACGTCACCTTCGGCGAAATGCTTGAAAGATACGAAAACGGCGACTATGACGCTTTCTATGCCGAAATAGAGAACGACAACGGCACGGATAAATCGCTCGTTGTCAAGGCTTTCCAGGCAATCTTCAAGCCGATTCTTAAAATCACGTCATCTATAATTAATTTTATAAAGAAGCTGTTTAAATAACACAGACGAGCCGCTCTGCAAAACTCGCAGGGCGGCTCTTTTTGCGTTTCGTTCGCGCTTATTATTGATTTTCTTCCCGCGAAATGATATTATAAAGGGCAGCAGATTTTCGGAGATGAGTTTTGTGTTTATTCTGACGCTCGGCAGCACCGACCCGTTTTTCAATCTGTCGGCGGAGGAATATCTGCTCCGCGAAAAAAGCGAGGATTTTTTCCTGCTTTGGAGAAATGAGCCGTGCATTGTAATCGGTAAGAATCAGGTCGCTGCGGACGAAATAAACCCCGATTATGTCTCGGCCCGCTCCCTGCCCGTTGTCAGGCGTATGACCGGCGGCGGGGCAGTTTATCACGACGCGGGCAACCTCAATTTTTCGTTCATTCAAAACGGCGAGCCGAACAGAGCAAAGCTATGCAGACCTGTTATCGAGGTTCTTCGCTCCCTCGGCGTTGAAGCGGAGCTTTCCGGGCGAAACGATATTGCAGTCGACGGCAGAAAAGTTTCCGGCACCGCTATGTGCTCGCACGGCGGCAGATCGCTTTTTCACGGAACGCTGCTGATAAATTCCGACCTCGACGCCCTGTCCGAAGCGCTGAGAGCGGACGGGGAAAAGCTTGCGGGACACGGGGTAAAATCAGTAAGAAGCCGCGTGGCAAACATCTCTGAATTCACTGAAAAACCGCTCCGCGCAGAGAATGTCGGTGCTATTCTCGCCCGTTATATGACGGAGCGCGGCGGCGAAAAATACGAGCTTAACGAAAATGAGATAAGCGCCGTTTCGGCAATTCGGAACAGCAAATATACCGCCGACTCGTCGAGCTGCGGGGCTGAGTATCCCGAGCAGTCGGAGCGCGTGCGTCTCAGGTGCGGGACGGTCTGCATAAAGAAGAAAACCGCCTGCGGGAGAATAGAGGATATCCGCATTTTCGGCGACTTTATGAATATCGGAGACGTATCGGAGATTGAGAAGCGTCTTAAAGGAATCGAGCTTCGGCGCGGGGCGATAACATCGGCGCTCGAATCGGTTCAAACGGAAAAATATATCCCCGGGCTGACAGCCGGGGAGCTTGCGGACATCATAACAAAAAGCGAGTGATACACATGAAGAGACTCAAAAGAACGGCCGCCATACACGATATATCGGGCTTCGGCAAGTGCTCGCTGACAGTCGCGCTGCCGATAATCTCCGCTATGGGCATTGAAGTGGCGGCCATACCCACGGCCGTGCTCTCTACGCAGACGGGCGGGCTCGAGGGCTTCACCTACCGCGACCTCACGGCAGATATGCGCCCGATAGCGGCACACTGGAAAAAGCTCGGAATAAAATTTGACGCGATATACAGCGGATTTCTCGGCTCTGTTGAACAGATAGACATAGTGACGGATTTCATCGATGACTTCAAGGAGAAAAACACCGTTGTGCTTGTCGACCCCGCTATGGCGGACGGCGGCAGTATGTACTCGGTGTTCAACATGGACTTTGCAAGGCAGATGACGCGCCTTTGCGCAAAGGCGGACATAATCGTTCCGAATTTTACGGAGGCCGCGTTCATGCTCGGCGAGGAATATCGCCCCGCCCCATACACAAAGGAATTTGTCGAATCGACGCTCAAAAGGCTCTCTGAGCTCGGGCCGTCAAAGGTGGTTCTAACAGGCGTTGCATTCGACAAAAAGCAGGTCGGCTCGGCTACCTATGACCGCCTGACAGATAAAATAAGCTATGCGCTTTCGGACACGGTGGACGGATATTTTCACGGCACGGGCGACGTATTTGCGAGCGCTCTGCTCGGCGCGTATCTGAACGGACTCACCCTCGCCGAGAGCGCACGGATAGCCGTTGACTACACCCACGGCTGCATAGAGAGGACAAAGGAAGCCGGAACCGACCTTCGCTACGGCGTTGACTTTGAGCACGGAATCCCCGACCTGCTTCGGCAGACGGGAATAATATAAATATAAAGAGGAGAGGACTAAATGAGCTACGCAGACGAAGTATTTATCGCAAACTGCAAGGATATACTCGAAAACGGCACTTGGGACACGGACTACAACGTTCGCCCACACTGGGAGGACGGCACGAGCGCGCACACGATAAAGAAATTCGGCATTGTCAACCGCTATGACCTTTCAAAGGAGTTCCCCGCGATGACGCTGAGAAAGACCTTTATCAAGAGCGCAACGGACGAGCTGCTTTGGATATGGCAGAAGAAATCGAACAACGTCAACGACTTCAACGGCCACGTCTGGGACTCGTGGGCGGACGAAAGCGGCAGCATAGGAAAGGCATACGGCTATCAGCTCGGAGTCAAGCACCACTACCCCGAGGGCGAGTTTGATCAGGTTGACAGGGTTCTCTATGACCTCAAGCACAACCCGCTCAGCCGCCGCATTCTGACTAATATATATGTCCACGCGGATCTGAGCGAGATGCACCTCTACCCCTGCGCATACAGCATGACCTTCAACGTCACGGGCAAGAAGCTCAACGCCATTCTCAACCAGCGCTCGCAGGATATGCTCACGGCGAACAGCTGGAACGTCTGCCAATATGCGACGCTCGTTCACATGATAGCGCAGGTGTCGGGGCTTGAGCCGGGCGAGTTCGTCCATGTCATAGCCGACGCGCACATATACGACAGGCACGTTCCGATAGTCGAGGAGCTTATAAAGCGCGAGCCATACGACGCGCCTAAGTTTATACTCGACAAGTCGATAACCGACTTCTACAAATTCACGCCCGACAGCGTGCATTTTGAGGACTACAAGTATCACGAATTCACCGAAAAAATACCCGTTGCGATATAAGGAGCCAAGATGAAAGCAATAGTTTGCGCCGACATAAATTGGGGCATAGGAAAGGGCGCGGGAATGCTCTTTCACATCCCCGCAGACCTGAAATTTTTCAAAGAAAAGACCATGGGCGGCACCGTCATAATGGGGCGCACGACATTTCTCTCCCTGCCGGGGCCGAAGGCTCTGCCGGGCAGAAAGAACATCGTGCTGACGCGAAGCGACGGCTGGAGCGCCGAAAATGTTACGGTGTGCCGCAGCACAGACGAGCTTGCGGACATAATAAGCAGCGACGAAAAAGTGTTTCTTATAGGCGGAGAGGCAGTCTACAACGAGCTGATTGACTCATGCGATGAAGCGTATGTAACGCGCGTGAACGCGGACGGAAATGCGGAAAAGTTCTTCCCCGACCTCGACGCCCGCGCAGGCTGGAGGCTCGTTGAGCGCTCCGCCGCGCAGGAGAGCAACGGATACGTTTTCACGTTTGACAGATATGTAAAAAAATAAGCTATACGAAACGGGATTGACGGACTGACCGCCAATCCCGTTTTTTTGTTTTATTCGGTCGGGTCGGACTTTTTTCAGCTCTTTAATCAAAGATTTATTTTTGCGCTATCGCCGTTCTTGTCGCAATATGCACAAACAAAGCGCCCGACATTTGGAAATATTGACGAGAGAAAAATAAAGTTTTTCCGTTGACAAACGCCGAAAAGGATGATAATATACAACTGAGCTATTTGAGATAGCTCAGTTAGCTAACTTTTTAATACGGAGGACAAATCGTGATTATACTCGATTTCCACTCAAAAACACCTATCTACGAACAGATCGAGGAGCAGGTGATGCTCATGGTCAGGCGCGGCGTGTACAAGCCGCACGACCGTCTGCCCTCCACCCGCTCTTTAGCTTCCGAGCTCAAGCTCAATGTGAACACCGTAAAGCGCGCGTTCCAGGAGCTTGAGGCAAAGGGCGTGACCTATTCCCAACCCGGGCGCGGAGTCTTTATCAGCGAAAACGCGGCGGACAACAGCCGCGTGCGCGAGCAGGCTCTTTCGGCGCTCTCGGCCGCTCTGCGCTCGGCGAAGGCAAACGGACTGAGCGAAGCGGATATCGAGGAGCTTCTAAAGCAGGTCTACGCCGAAAACAAATGAAAGGAGCAAAGAGGCAAACGCCATGATTGAATTCAGAAACGTCACCAAAAGCTACGGCGACTTTACCGCCGTTGAGGACATATCCTTCTCCGCCTGTGACTCGTCCGTCTGCGGTCTGATAGGCTACAACGGCGCGGGCAAGACAACGCTTATAAAATGCGCCGCAGGGCTCTATAAGCCGGACTCCGGCAAGGTGCTTATAGACGGCGAATCCACCTACAATTCCGATGAGGTGCGCTCACGGCTGTTCTTCGTGCCGGACGATCTCTTCTTCCCCGTCGGCTCGACCCCGAACAGCGCGGCTCGCTTCTACAAAGACTACTACCCGGAGTTTTCATTCGGCAACTTCGAGCGTATGCTAAAGCTCTTTGAGCTTGACGGCGGCGCGAAAATACGCGGATTTTCAAAAGGAATGCAGCGCCAGACGGAGATAGCGTTAGCGCTCGCCTCGTCGCCGAAGGTCCTACTGCTCGACGAATGCCTCGACGGGCTTGACATCGCAAAAAAGGACATCTGCAAGCAGCTTTTCATGGACTACATGGCTCAGAGCGGCTGCACCATGCTCATCTCGTCTCACGCGATAGCAGACCTTCAAAACCTCTGCGACAGGATAGTGCTGATATCCGGCAAGCGTATGCAAATGAACTGCTGCACGGACGATATCCCCTCGACCTGGCGCAAATTCAGGCTTCAGTTTGACTTTGAGCCGACGCGCTCGATATTCGGGAATATCGACATCAAAAAGCTCGACATCGACGGCAGGAGTGCCGTTGTGACCGTCTGCGGACACATCGACGACGCAAGGGCAAAGCTCGACGCATTGGAGCCGCTGTTCATCGACGAGTTCCCGATGGAGCTTGAAGAAATATTCTTACAGGAAACGGAGGACAAGAGCGATGAAATCTCAAAAGTCTTTGAATAATATTGCTTCCGCCGACTTAAAGCGCAGCTTTGCTTCAAATCTCGTCATACCCGCGCTGACCTTTCTCGCATTCACTGTGCAGGCGGCAGTATGCGCATATTTTCAGTTCAAGCAGAAAGAAAAGGTCTTTTTCACATGGTTCAGGGACTCGCCCGATGCGCTTGTTTTCATCTCATTCTGCATTGTGCTCGTCGGCGCGATACAGGCGGCATATACCCTGCGGTTCATCAACATAAAGAATCAGTCAAATGTGTGGTTCAGCTTCAATCTCAGCCGCTCGACGCTCTTTAAAAACCGCTGTGTTTCTTCGCTGACGCTCCTCGGCGCGGCGATAATAATACCCGGAATAATCAGCGCGATAATATGCTGCGCGTCCGGCTGCTCCGCCGCGAAGGTTCTCCCGGTAATATTCTATCAGTATTCCGGATTTTTGACGATGATGTTCGCGGGCTTCGCGATAGGCGCGCTGACGGCGTCGCTCACGGGAAGCGTTGCGGAGAGCATATTTTATTCTGTAGTGCTCATTCTCGCCCTGCCGCTTCTCTCAACTGCTTGGGACGCCCTTTCTTCGGTATTTCTGCGCGGCAGGACGGCAGTCTCCGGCGTGAATTACACCGGCGACATGGATATGCAGCATTACTATTTCAGTTTCTATCCCCAACGCGGCCGCGGGATAATGACATTCTGCCCGTTCACGCTGTTCCGCGTTCCCGGGACGGACAGGGCGGCTATACTAAGCTTAAAGCTGCGCGGATTCGGCCCTATCGACTTCGGTTTCTGCAAGGACGGCTCATCTCTGCCCGGGATAGACGCATGGCTTCCGATACTGCTTTGGATAGTTTTGACCGCCGTATTGATCGTGCTCGCGCAGCGGATGTTCGGCAAAAAGAAGCTTGAAGAGCTCGGAGTTCCGGCGGCGAGCCGTGTACTCACAGCGCTTACCTCGGCGATAATAGTGTTCTGCGGATTTTCCGTTCCCGCATGGGTATTAAAAACAGCTGTCTTTTCCGTAAGCACAGCTCTCGCCGCGCTTTTGGGAGCCGCAGTCATGCTCGCGGCATATTTTGCCTACACGTTCATAGCGCGCAGGAATTTGAAAGCGGTTCGCAAAAATCTTTGGCAGTTTGCAATGCCGGTCGGCGCAGCGGCGATAATCATCACAATATTCCTGACAGGCGGATTCGGCTACACCGCGCGTGTTCCCGAGGCGGAAGAGGTAGAGTATGTCACGGTGTCGATGCCATTCAGCTTCGAGAGCGGAATGGCGCAAAACGGCAGTATACTCCGCACCGTCAAGGGCACTGCAACGGTTGTCAAGCCCTATTCCAACTGCATAACTCTCTCGACGGAAAAGGACATAAACACGGTGCTCTCCATCCACAAGCTCATAACGAACGAGAAGAAGAGCGACGAAAAGACAAACACCCAGTTCTCCGTCAAGTATTATTTCAAGAACGGGAAGAGCATGGAGCGCACTTTCACGAACATAAGCGAAAAAGACCTCAACTCATATTTCGCCGTTGCCGACACAGACGGGGTAAAGGAACAGCAATATTTTTTCCTCGCCGCCTCCGACACAGAGCGCGAAAAGCTCAAAAACGAAAGCGTAAAAGCTCCGGGTATGTCGAACTCGCAAGGCTATTTCTTATTTCGAAACTACGGCAGTCCGCTGCGCAATGCCAAGGGCGCTTTAATAGCGAGCAAGGACGGCAGCTTCTGCCGCGAGCTGAGCTCGGACGAGCTTGATAAGCTCGGCAAATGCATATGGAGCGACATATCGAAGAAAAAATACACGGATATTCTTCGCGGCAGCGAAAAGGAAGTCGCATATATTTATCTCATCGACAACGCCACAAGCTACGACGGTCGATATGAAGAAAATGTTGAGGGCAGGTCTGTTCTTGCGGCTGTCACGGACGACATGACCGAGACGCTGAGGTTTATCAAAGAACACGGCATGGCAGGCGCGCTCGGGCAAAAGCGCGAAGTTAAGAGCGTCAATATTTACGACTGCCGCCGCATCATTTCGAAAGCGAAGGAGATAAACAAAAACGGAAGCTACGGCGGCACCGCGATAAACCCGATTTTTATTATGAGCACGATGTTCAACACGGAAGAAATAAAGTTGGTGAACAAAACTTTCGGCGACATGGACGACTGCTTCATAAAGAGCGTTACAAATCAAAAACAGTCAGACGAGCTGTTCGCTCTCGCTCAAGGACAGTGTTACACCTCTCTCGGCGGCTATATCGCACAGATAACATTCACCGACGGCTACAATCAGACGATGTACATTCCCGAAAGCGATGCACCGGGATATATAAAATAACGAGAAAAGCGGCAGGAATCCAAAAGGCTCCTGCCGTTTTTCGTTCCCGGGCGATAAAATGCCGCTTGACAACAATTTGCCGTTTTGATAAAATTTGATATATAATACAGCAAAGGCGGTTATTAAAGTGAAAAAATTCATCTCCGTTTTACTTGCGCTCATTCTTATTTGCGGCTCGGCTTTTACAGCCGGCGTATACGCACAGGAGGACAAAGGCGAAATTTGCTTCGCCGTCGCCTCCGATGTTCACTATGTCACGCCCGCAAAAACGGCGACCTCTACCCCGTATAACGAGGGCGTTGAAACCACCTTCAAATCGGGCAAGGACTCGCTTTATAACCAGAGCGGCTTTATCATCGACGAGTTTTTGGATCAGTGCGCAAAAAATCCCGAGTGTCGGTTTGTTCTGATAACCGGCGACATTGCAACGCACGGCAGAGATTTTGCCTCCGAGCATGAGGCCGTTGCCGCGAAGTTCAGAAAGTTTGAACAGGAGACCGGAAAGCAGGTTTATGTTATAAACGGCAACCACGACAGCGCCCTCAACTGCGCCGTAGGCCGCGAAGATTTTATTTCCATATATCACGAGTTCGGATACGACAAGGCGGTTTCCGTTGACGAGAACACCTGCTCCTACAGCGTCAATCTCAACGACGAATATACTCTCGTCGCGCTCGATACCTGCGACGAAAGATACAGGGTTGTGCCGAACAATGACCTTTCGAGAATGAACTGGGCGGTTACACAGATCAGAAACGCGAAGCGCGAGGGCCGAAAAGTGATAATGATAATGCACCACAATCTTTTGGAGCATAACCCTTATCAGAAGGTCCTCGAAAAGAACTATGTTGTCGATACTCCGTATTCGTTCGCGGGTCTGCTTGCGGACATGGGCGTAAAGCTCGTGTTCTCCGGTCATACGCATGTAACCAGCGCAACCTCCTACACGAGCTTCTTGGGCAATACGATATACGATTTTTCAATGCCGAGCCTCGGTAACTTCCCCGCGGAATACAAGCTGTTCAAAATGACCGACAGCGAAATAAAATACGAGACGAAGAAAATCGAGCATATCGACGCGGATAAGCTCGCCGAAGTTTGCAAGGGCTACAGCAAAAAAGATATCGCCCTTATGAAGAACGATTTTCAGCA
>OKSB01001058.1_pt1 | contig 28411 bp, 25 predicted proteins | sample 1601171 | NCBI WGS metagenome assembly OKSB01 (sample SAMEA3541496, study PRJEB24748) | human gut metagenome | biome: human gut; feature: human-associated habitat; material: faeces | place: China | collected 2012 | reverse complement strand
GGAACGCGGCGGCCACGACCAGGGCCAGGAGGGCTGTTCGCAAGGTATTCATCGGCATCAGTTTCTAAGCGATTCCTCGATCAGGGCCAGTTCCCCGGGCGTATAGGTCGCCGCCACGACATCTTCGCCCGCGGCCTTCGAAACGTAGGAGAGGAAGAAGAGGAATTTGTCGTAGGGCGTCTCGAGCCCTTCCTGCCCCGAGTCGCCGAGCGCGTAGAGTTCGCGGAACGCCTTTTTGTAGACGTCCCACCCGTAACGCTCCTTGATGCGCAGGAAGGTGTAATGCAGGGCATCGCCGTTGTTCTTGGGGATGCCGGCGCCGATGGTTTCGTCGTAGAAAATCTTGTAGTAGTTGATTACATCGGCACCCCGGTAGCAGATGTCGCGCTGCGACATCGTACCGTCGCACGCTTCGAGGGCATAGGACATGCGGAAATTGGCGAAAATCTCGTCGTTCCAGTTCCAGCGTCCCGTACCCGAAATGTTTCCCTGCGAGAAGACATGGCCGATCTCGTGGATGATGCCCGTGACCATGGACTCGATGCTGGTCTTGTCTGGACGGCGCTTTTCCGCGGCCTTCTGACCGTCGCCGCCCCGAATCTCCTCAAGCCGCTCCACCAGCGCGGTCATATCGCAGGGCTTCAGCATCAGATACCGCACCCCCAGATTGGCCGCCGCCGCGGACACGTACTGCGTCACAAAGACGGAGGTCGCCAGGGTGATGGGGCGGCGCTCCATGCCGGACACGGCTTTCAGGACGCTGATGCCGTCCTTTTTGCTCAGCATCAGATCCAGCACCAGAACGTCGGGCTTCCGCTCCTCGACCATGCGAATGGCCTGTTCCCCGTCGTTGGCCGTTCCAACGACCTGGAAACCGTCGGCGTGCTGCAATGCGGCGGTCAGGGCGGTGCAGAAGTCGTCCGCGCTGTCCGCGATCAATACGGTTGTTACATGTTCCATATACAGTCCTCTCCTGTCATGTAAAAGATTAGATATTGCTCCCCAATGCCACGAATCACGAAAACCCGTGTGCGACAAATAAAGAATACCATGAAGCACGCAGTTTTGCAAGGAAAAACAAAAATAATCGCTCGTCAAAAACAGCACGTTTTCGACAATTTCGACGGATATCGAGAACTTTTCTACATTTTTCGACAAAATGCGGCAGTCCGTGCGGACAGTTGACGGAAGGGGAAGACTGGTGTAAAATGGCCGTGAATACTGTCAGGAGGGACAAATCATGAACGAAGTATGGAATCTGGACGTTATTTACCGCGGCTTTGACGACCCCGCCTTTGCCGCGGACATGGAAAAGCTGGAGAAGCTTGTACAGGATTATGTGGCCTTTGCCGGGGAACTGGATAAGCAGACGCCCTTGGACGGCCTGAAAAAAGGCGTCGCGCTGGAAGAATCCCTGTCGGAGCTTTCCGGGAAGCTGGTGGAATACGCTTTTCTGCGCCAGTCGGGCAACACCCGGGACGCGGAAGCCGGCTCCCGTCTGGGACAGGTGATGCAGATCCTCACCGGCGCTGCCGGCGCGCAGGCGCAGTGGCGGGAGTGGGTGTCGGAAATCCCCGATTTGATGACGCTTGTGGGCAGCGATGAGACGCTGAAGGACTACACCTTCCTGTTTGAAAGCCTGCTGCGAAACAGCACCCACCTGCTGGGCAGCCTTGGAGAGCAGATCAGCGCCAAGCTGTCCATGTCCGGCTCCAGCGCGTGGAGCGACCTGCAGGAATATCTGACCAGCACCGTGCCGGTGAGCTACAACGGCGGGACGACCAATCTGTCCGCCATCCGCAATCTGGCCTATGACCCCGACCCAGCCGTGCGGAAAGCGGCCTATGAAGCAGAGCTGAGCTGTTACGATCGGATCAAGGACGCCGTGGCCTTCGCCCTGAACTCCATCAAGCTGGAGACCATTTCGGACTGCCAGCTCCGTGGCTACGGGTCGCCCCTTGACCGGACGCTGGAAAAGTCCGACATGAAGCGGGAGACCCTGGACGCCATGCTGGGGGCGATGGAAGAATACATGCCTAAATTCCGGCAGTACCTCCGCGCCAAGGGAAAGGCGCTGGGCCACGAAAACGGCCTGCCATGGTACGATTTGTTCGCGCCCATGGGCAAATCTACTGCGCGGTACACCACGGAGGACGCCAAAAGGATTCTGGTGGAGCTGTTCTCCACTTTTGATTCCGAGCTGGCAGACATGGTGGCGCGCGCCTTTGACGAGGAATGGATCGACTTCTATCCCCGGGACGGAAAGTCCGGCGGCGCGTTCTGCGCCGGGGTGGAGTGCATCGGCCAGAGCCGCATTCTGACCAATTTCGACGGTACTTTCGGCGATATCGTGACCCTTGCCCACGAGCTGGGACACGCTTTCCACAACCAGTGCATCCGTACCCACCGGCCGCTGAACCGGGATTACTCCATGCCCGTGGCGGAGACCGCGTCCACCTTCAACGAGTGCGTGGTCATGGCGGCGGCCATCCGGCAGGCAAAATCCCACGACGAGGAGCTGGCGCTCATCGAGTCCCAGCTTCAGGATGTCACCCAGATCATCTGCGACATCTATTCCCGGTACCTGTTTGAGAGCATGGTGCTGGAAAACCGGGAGAAGCAGTTCATGAACGCGGAGACTCTGTGCGGCATGATGCTGAAGGCGCAGGAGCAGTCCTACGGCGACGGTCTGGACGCAAGCTTCCGCCATCCCTATATGTGGGTCTGCAAGAGCCACTACTACGGCTCGACCTTCTATAACTATCCCTACGCCTTCGGCGGTCTGTTCGCCCGGGGACTGTACGCCCAGTACGAGCGGGAGGGCGCGGCTTTCGTGCCGAAGTACAAGAAGCTGCTGCGCACCACCACCGTCGCCACGGCGGAGGATGTCGCCAAGGTGGCGGGCATTGACCTGACAGACAAGGAATTCTGGCGCGGCGCGTTGCAGACCGTCGCCCAGCAGATCGATCTGGTCTGCGGACTTCTTGAGGAGGGAAAACAGTAATGGACAGCCGGACAAAAGCACTGTGTGATTTTCTGAATGCAGCCCACAGCGTGTATCACGCCCAGGCGTATCTGGCCGAGACGCTGAAAAATGCCGGTTATACCCGGCTGTACGAGCAGGACGAATGGGCGCTTGCCCCCGGCGGGAAGTATTTTCTGACACGGGGCGGCTCCGCCATCGTGGCCTTCCGGGTGCCGGAGGGAAGCCCCAAGGACTTCCTCATGAGCGCCAGTCATTCCGACCGTCCCACCTTCAAGGTCAAGGAGAATTTTGAGCTTGCCGCCGCCTACACCCGCATGGCTGTGGAGCGCTACGGCGGAATGCTGATCTCCCCATGGCTGGACCGTCCCCTGTCCATCGCGGGACGGGTGACGGTGGAGACGGAAGCCGGTGTGGAGACGAAGCTGCTGGACATCGACAGAGACCTGCTGCTCATCCCCAATGTCGCCATCCACATGAACCGTCAGGCCAACGAAGGCTACAAATGGAACCCGGCAGTGGATACCCTGCCCCTCATCGGCAGCGCGGGCACGGCAGGCAAGCTCCCGGCGCTGCTGGAGAAAGAAGCGGGCGGAAAGATTCTGGGCCACGACCTGTATCTTTACATCCGGCAGAAGGCATCGGTCTGGGGCGTTGACGAAGAATACATTTCCTCCGCCGCGCTGGACGATCTGGAATGCGCATGGAGCTGCACGCAGGGCTTCCTCAAGGGCGGGGACAGCGCGTCCATCCCGGTTCTGTGCGTTTTTGACAGCGAGGAGGTCGGCTCCGTTTCCCCTCAGGGCGCGGGCTCGTCTCTGCTGGAGGATACGCTGGGCAGAATTTGCGACGGCCTGAAGCTGAACCGTGGGCGGATGCTGGCGCAGTCTTTTCTGGTGTCCGCGGACAATGCCCACGCCATCCACCCCAACCACCCGGAGTATGCCGACCCCGGCAACGCCCCGGTCATGGGCGGCGGACTGGTGATCAAGTACAACGCCAATCTCAGCTACTGCACCGACAGCGTCAGCGCCGCAGTGTTCCGGAAAATCTGCGGCAGGGCGGGCGTCAAGGTGCAGACCTACCACAACCGGGCGGATCTTCCCGGTGGCTCTACGCTTGGCAGAATCTCCCTTGCCCACGTGAGCGTCCCCACGGTGGACATCGGCCTTGCCCAGCTGGCCATGCACTCGTGCTACGAGACGGCCGCCGTGTCCGACGCCATCGACTTAGAAACCGCCATGGCCGCCTACTACGGCTCGACACTGGAAGCAACGGAGAGCGGCTTTTCCATCCTGTAAAAAGCCCAGATTGGCAAACTGCCCAAAAACTATTATCCAAAATTGTAGAAACCAACCATTGCGTGTTCTTGCAGAATATGGTAACATTTATTTATCCAGGTGGATTCTGTCTACTCCACATAATAGACAGAATACCGCTAAAATAAAGGAGGATAAACCCGTCTGACGCACGGTGCGGCAGTGTGGAGACCTGTCGTAATGCTCCCGGAATATTGCTTTCCGGTCAGTGAGAACGCATGCGAAAATGGTAGGTGCGTTCGGCGTCGAAACAGTATGGCAAGTGTAACCCTGAAGAACGTAAAGAAGATCTACCCCTTCAACGGCGACGACGCAAAGAAGAAGAAAAAGAAGAAGGGCGAGGAGACCACCGAGAAGAAGGTGAACCTGCAGATCACCGACAAGGGTGTCGTGGCAGTGCAGGAGTTCAGCCTGGACATCAAGGACAAGGAATTCATCGTTCTGGTCGGCCCCTCCGGCTGTGGTAAGTCCACCACCCTGCGTATGATCGCCGGTCTGGAAGAGATCTCCGAAGGCGAACTGTACATCGGCGACCGTCTGGTCAACGACGTTGCCCCCAAGGACCGCGATATCGCCATGGTTTTCCAGAACTACGCTCTGTACCCCCACATGACCGTTTACGAGAACATGGCCTTCGCTCTGAAGCTGCGTCATGCTCCCAAGGACGAGATCGACAAGAAGGTCAAGGAAGCCGCTGAGATCCTGGACATCACCCAGTATCTGGGCCGTAAGCCCAAGGCTCTGTCCGGCGGTCAGCGTCAGCGTGTTGCCATCGGCCGCGCCATCGTTCGTGACCCTCAGGTCATGCTGATGGATGAGCCCCTGTCCAATCTGGACGCCAAGCTGCGTAACCAGATGCGTGCTGAGATCATCAAACTGCGCGAGCGCATCAACACCACCTTTATCTATGTTACCCACGACCAGACCGAGGCTATGACTCTGGGCGACCGGATCGTCATCATGAAGGACGGCTTCATCCAGCAGATCGGCACGCCTCAGGAGGTCTTCAACCATCCTTACAACCTGTTCGTCGCGACCTTCATCGGTACGCCTCAGATGAACATGTTCGAGAACGCCAAGCTGGTCAAGGCTGACGGCAAGTACGCCGTGCAGCTGGACAACCAGACCGTGGTTCTGTCCGACGAGAAGCAGGCCAAGCTCGCCGCCAACAACGTTGCGGAGCAGGATGTCGTTCTGGGCGTCCGTCCCGAGCACATTGAGCTGACCGCCGGCGGCATCGAGGGCAAGGTTGACGTGTCCGAAATGATGGGCTCCACTGTCCACCTGCATGTCACCTCCATGGGCCGCGACGTGGTTCTGGTGGTCTCCACCATGAACATGACCGGTGCGGAAGTCGCTGCTCTGTCCAGCGGTTCCACCGTTCACTTCTCCTTCCCCGGCCAAGTATGCCACATCTTCTCCAAGGAGACCGGCATCAATCTGGAAGCCTGATTCTGAACCAAAGTACAAACGGGTCTGCCTCAACCGGCAGACCCGTTTTCATACTATTTCCTGATTAGGGCCTATCTGAAAACCGTCAACACGCCCAAACAGCGGGTCTTTTCCGTCTGCTGTGCACCATTTTCCCTTGCAATACACAAAGTATTCCTGCGGAAAAATGGCTTCATCAGACGAAAAATCCCTCGCTGTTGGTCATATTTCCGGTTTTCAGATAGACCCTAAAATCTTAATTTTAATCAGGAAATAGTATCAGAATTTATGCGGAGGATACTTTGCTGATGCGCTGTTTGCTTGCAGGATTTCTCGGATTTCCCCTGAGCGGAGTATGGTTCGGGATGCAGCTATGGCTGACCCACACCTTTCTCAAAAAAGGCCGTAACCGGCTCACTTTTTTTCACCATTGCTTGCTGCGTGTATTCCGACTGTGCTTATCCTCCGTTTGAGCGGTTCGTATTCTCCCAATTTCTCGGCCTTATCAAGCGGGAAGCTGTGGGCACTCACCGCGGCAGCGCTTCTTGTTACCTGTCCGGTAAAGGGGCTGAGCGAAAAGATGCCCCGAACCGTGGAGAAGCGGGAACTCCCGTGGGTTTGTATGGAAGCCGCATTTGTGGAGGTCGCCCAGCGCCTTATGATGCAGTCCTTTGTGATGTATTTGCTGGATGCGTGGGGATGCGCCGCGATCTGGTGCGTCTTCCTCAATGCGCTTATCTGGTGCGCGGGGATCGTCATTCAGGGAATCCTTGCAAAGCAGACCATGGGAAAGAATTTTGTTCTTGGGCAGCACCGCACAATTCGGCAAGAAGTCTCAGGCAGGATTTTTGTTCCAATTCAAAGTTCCGAAAATGGAGGAATACTGTATGTATTTCCCATTTTCGGAACTGCGGAAGTGGAGCAAAAAGACGGCTGAGACTCGCAGACGCAATTGCGCGGTGTTGCCCTTGATTTGATCGCTTCATTTGTATTTTCCGTTGGCTGCGGCTACGTATTCTACCTGTCCGGGTGCATTGTTTTTTCGGTGACTGCGTATGTGGCCGAGCGATTGATTATGACAAGGCTGAAACGGTGATCAGAGGGAGCGGGAAAGCAGCATTCCCAGCAGCTTGTCGTCGGTGAAGGCCGGATGGGCGTAGGCGGCGTCCAGAATGGCTTCTACATTGTCTGTGTCGTTTTCGACCTCCTTGGAATAAAGCTGCGCTGTGGAGAAAATGTCGCCGCCCACTAGCCTGACCAGCAGGCAGGAGATCAGGATGAACTTCACGCGGCAGTAGAGGTCGTAGTCAGAGACTGCCTGAAGCCAGTACCGCTGGGTCAGGTATCTTGCCAGCGCCCGGTGATGCTGCGTCCAGTTTCCGGGATCGGGATGGCGGAGCATGGTCTCCCACTGGGGCGTCAGCAGCTCAAGGCCCAGAAAGAAATCCAGAACATCTGCTGGATTTCCCGGCTTTGCCAGAGCCGCGGCGGTTTCCAGCGCCGCCCCGGCGTCGAAGGGGCTTTCCTCCCCGCCGTCCAGCTCTGACTGCGCCTGACAGCCGTAGAGCAGCCCCAGCGCCAGAGATTCCCCGACGCTATGGGATTCGTCCGACAGAATGGACAGCATGACCTCCCGGGAGGCTTTCAGCGAAGCCATGACTTCGACGTCATACCCCGGTGTACCGCCATCAGGGCGGGTGTCCACCGTCAACGGGGCAAGCGGCGCATTCAGAATCAGCTTCGCGGCTTCCGGGCAGCTCAGCTCCAGCCCCAGCTCGGCAAAATCCCCGTAATCATGGGTCAGGCGGGGGAACATCCGGCAGGTTTCGCACAGGGCGCTTTCTCCCAATTCCGCCTGAATCCGGCAAAGCCCATCACTGCGCCACATGGGGCAGCGTCCGTCGATGATGGACATGGACGTTTTGCCGTCGGCAGTGCGCATCACCTCCCGGAGACGGTCGCCCAGCGTTCCGGGCAGGGTGCGGTAGAACCGGGCGGAAGCGTCGTCTATCTCCACCTCCCACTCCTTGCAGCAGCTGTCCGGGCATTCCCCGGCGGCGCAGCGGAAGCAGTCATAGTAGTCCGGTTTGAAAAGCAGCATGGGAAACCTCCTTGCAAGGGAAGCTCTGCTGGAATCGACAAGAGCTGTGAGCGAGAGATTTTTCGTCCAATCGAGGTATCGAAAACGGCGGAATACTGTATGTACCCGCAAGGGGTATGCCGCATCCGTAAGCCAGCTTGCGCCGGCAACGGCTGCGCAATATTTCCCGTTTTTGATACCGAAGAGTGGGCGAAAAAGATCCGCTCACGGCCGCAGACGATTTCATCAAAGCTTCCCTATGAAAAGAAGCGCACACCCCGCGGTATGCGCTTCCGGAAAATCAATAATTCGGACGGATAGTGTTCATCAGGGAAGCGGCATCCTGTAACGCCTGCTTGCTGGTGCTGACCGCCATTTGCAGCTGGGTCAGCTGGGACATGGCCTCGTCGGTTTTGGCGGTGATCTCAGCAGTGGCGGTGTCCACCTTGGCAATGGCTTCGTTCAGCACGCCGTTTGCCTGATGGTAAACCAGCTCTGCCCGCTCCCGGGCGCTGCGCTCCACCTGCTGGGCGCGGCGGTAGGAATCCAGTTCCTCCCCGGCGACCTGACTGCCGCCGTCCGTCTCCGGCTGGGGTTCCTGCGCGGCCTCAGCGGCCTGCATCTGCTCGATCTGGGCGCGCAGAGCGTCCCGTTCCTCGGTCATGGCGGCAAGCCGGGCTTCCAGTTCCGCGATTTGCGCAACCTGCGCCTGAAGCTCTTCCAGCTGCCGGTGCAGGTCCTCCGTCTCGGCGGTCAGCGAATTGATCTGATCCTGATGCTTTGTGTTGATGTATTCCAGATAATGAACCACGTCCTGCCGGTTGAAGCCATTGAACGCGGAACGGAAATTCTGAGGTGCAGCCATAATAAAATCCTCCCTTTTCTGCCGCGGGGGTCAACATTTTTCAGAATTATACCACATATATTCCGAAAAAACAACCGTTTTCGCCGAACAAGGTCGGAAAACCAAAAAATATTTTTCCGTGCACCCCTTTACAAAAATGAAAAAGGTTGGTATAATACACAGGCTATCGATGAAATGCGCCAGTGGCTCAATGGATAGAGCATCGGATTCCGGTTCCGAGGGTTGGGGGTTCGAGTCCCTTCTGGCGTACCAAAGAAGAATAATCCGAACCTGTTCTCAGTGGGAGATGGGTTCGGATTATTTGTTTTCTTGGGTGAATTTGAGGAAACGCATTTCCGAAACGGTGTTGTCAAGAGACCGGAATCCAAGCCAGGAGGGCCCAGGAAAAAGAAGCAGATTTAGGTAGCTGGCGTACAATTGAAACCAGGACAGATTTTGAAAATTCACGCATTTAGAATATCGTTTTTGAGCATCCGAAGGTCATTGTATTCCGTAAGCCGAAAAGGCAACAAAAAATCACTGCAATCAGCCGCTCTTTTACCCCCCTAAATGCGTGAGTGGAGGTGCCTGTCACACGAGAAAAGGTGCCGCCAAATTGACGGCACCCTGTTTGGTCACTTGCTTACGTTTTCCCTTCCTTTCTTTCCGTCTGTTCCGCTTCACGCTGAGCCTGCCATTCCCGGAACTCCCGCTGGCCTTCTGCGCTTTCATAGTAGGCGAGAATGCCAGGGAGGATGCACCGGGCAATGTGTTCAATCTCGTGCTGCGGAATACCGGAATTGTTGATGAGCTTCTTCTTGCGGCCCAAGCTGGTTCTTCCCTCCGGTTCGATATGAAATTATTAAGGTGCGGTTGTGTGCGGGCGGACGATCTATTCCTGACGGCATGGCTCCCTTCTTAAGAAACGGAAAATGCAGGCGCTTGTCAAGCCGGTGGCTTGATGGGCGTCTGCATTTCTCTTGCTCATATTATATCATATTGGCAAAGCATGTCAATAGAAGGAAGGCAATGCAAATGTGGCATTCGGAATTCACCCCTTATTCAGTTTGCACAGCCGGTTTCTCTCTTTCAGCAGATTGTCTGCTTTCTTCACCAGCTGCAAGGCGGCCGCGCTGTCCCCGTCCACAATGGCGGCCTGTAGCTCCTCCACGGCGGCGGACAAATCCCGCTCGATTTCCACCAGCGCGTCGCTGCTCACCGGGTCGCTGTAGCGGACATCCTCGCTGAATTGCTTCACCTCCGGCAGGCTGCACTGGGAGGCCATTTGATTGACCTGGGACTGGAGGGCGCGCATAAAGGCCACGTTCCTTTTCAGCTTTTTGTCCTGAACGTGAATTTCCTCCACCACCGCGTCGGCGCTGACCAGGCCAATGACCGCCGCACCCAGAAGGACGGCGTACAGCAAAACAGCCACCCACACAGGCACCCATTTTCCCAAGGCCATCAGGAGCAGCCCGAGCGCAAGCTGCACCCCGCCGTAGATGACGCCAATTTCGGCAATGGGGAAGCCATAAAAGCGGCTCCTGGCATCGGGCTTTTTGAGAAATGCGGTGTATAGGGAGAATGCCGTCACGCCAAAGGCAATCAGGGTGAACACAAAGCTAATCCAGAAAACCGCGGTTTTTGCAAAGGGAATCAGGAATGCCACCAGAAAATACAGCACCAGCAGCACCCCTAAGCAGATCGCGCCCCGTGTAAAATCCTTTTTCATGGCTTATTCCCCCTTCCTATGCCCGCACTCCGGGCAGAATTTGCTGGTGATGTTCTGGGTGCCGCACTCCGGACATGTCCAGGTGGACGCTTCCGGTTTCTTGCAGCCGCACTCCGGACAGAATTTACTCTGGATTCCCTTGGTTCCACAGTTGGGGCAGTCCCAGCCCTGCTTGGGCTCCGGCTTTTTGCAGCCGCATTCCGGACAGAACTTGCTCTGGATGTTCTTTGCCCCGCACTCCGGGCAGTCCCAGCCAGATTGTGCCATGGCATCGCCTACGGCCTGGCCCATCTGCTTGGCGGTATCCATGACGGGATTCAGGGCATCCTTGGTCATACCTACCACGCTGCCCATGGCTCCCAGGGTCACGCCCAGGCCCGCAATATCTCCCAGACCGCCGACAGCACCGCCGTTTCCGGTGATGCCGTTCTGCATGGCCTCTAGCCCTACCTTCCGGGCGGTCTCCTGCTGGTAGGTGTAGCCCTTCATGCGCATTTCCTCCGCTTCCGCAGCGGCCTGCATCCGGTAAGCCTCGGCCTCCGCCTGCTTCTGGATTTTCAGGGCTTCCGCATCGCCTTGCGCGCCGATGATCTTCATCCGGGCTGCCGTCTGGGCCTCTACGGCTTTCCGCTCCGCCTCGGCCACGGCCACATTTTTGCGAATCTGCTCCTGCCTGACGTTCAGGTACTGCTCGGCAAACTGCTCCTTCATCCGCCGGAAATTGGGGTCGTCATCCGGGGTCACCACCCGGGAGACGTAGAACTCCGGCATTTCCAGGCCGTATTCGGAAAGTTTGGGGTTGATGCGCTGCCGCAGGGCTTCGGACAGCTCTGCCAGGCGCTCGTCAATCTCCAGAATGTTGATGGCGTTCTCCCGGATTGCCGCTGCCAGGCAGCTCTTTACCTGGGTCATGACCAGCGCCCGGAACAGCCCCTTGCCATTGCCGCCCAAGAGCTGCTCCTGCCGCAGCTCCCCGGTGGTGCCCACCAGCTTTACAAGCAGCTTTCGGGAATTTACCACCCGCACGCTGAATTCACCGCTGGCCCCCAATTCCACGTGCATCCCCGTCATGGGGTCAAACAAGCGCACCTTGGAATCCGTGCCCCATTTGATGCCCATCTGGGTGGCGAGGTTCACAAAGTAGACCTCGCTGTGGAAGGTGCCCTCGGTGTCCGTGGGCAGCTGATAGAGCTTTTCCAGAATGGGCAGCTGCTGGGTTTCCAGGGTATACCGCCCCGGCCCGAACAGGTCCAATGCCTGTCCGTCCCGGAAGAAGATGGCCTCCTGGCTTTCGTGGACAATGAGCTGAGAGCCCAGGTTGAAGTCCTCAATGGGGTGTTTCCAGACCAGAGTCTCGTTGTCACCTTCGTACTTGATAATACTTGCCAGACCGTCCTTCTTGATCTCCTCAGCCTTGACCCGCTCCGCTACATCGTTCACATGGTCACAGACCGGGCATATGTAGGAGCTGACCCCCTTTGCCGTCCGCAGCCGCACGCCGCATTGGCCGCAGGAGAATTCCACGGTCTTATCCTGCTCCGCCATGGTGTTGATAGGCTCCCCACAGACGGGGCACTTGGCATCCTTGCCCTTGCTCTGGTCAAAAACCACCTCGTTGCCGCAGTGGGGACAAGTGCGGCTTGCCAGCTTGTCCGTGCGGACATCAATGGTGTAGCCACAGGCGCAGTCGATTTTCTTTCGCGCGAAGAAGCCGGTTTTGGCTTCGGCATAACGCCCACAGTGGGGGCATTCAATTATGAATTTGGACATACGTTTGTTCTCCTATATTTGCACTATACAGAGGCGATGTTAGCCATGATTTCATCCTTAGTTTTCCGGGAATCTTCTCTCGCCGCAAAAGCCCCCTTAATGTAATTTTCAAAGTCATCTACATTATGCAGTTTTATAACTGATACCTGTGCTTGAACACCGAACAACCACTGACATCTGTTGATTAAATCTACTTTCAGCTCTTTCTCGGTTTTTATTTTGTCCTCATCAGAGCCACCCACGTACTTAAAGAACACAAGTTGCCTCTCGTTTTCCTCCCTCAGCCAATCCGCTATCATCGAATTGATATGGTTGTCGTCACTATTAAAATTATATCCGACAACAACGAGCGTGTCCGATTCATTGAGATAGGTTATTGCCTTGTAAAGTTCTTCAATCTGCTTCGTTGATACCACAGGCTTAATGCCGCTTTGTATAAAAATAAAAGGGAAGACAAAATTTTGACATATTAAAGCAACTTCTTCTTGCCTTGTAGCATCGTATACAGCAAGATTCTCGCTATCTTCAAACCAACTCAATTTTCCGTGTAAATATGCTCCCTTTCCAAGGATTCTTTCAACATACGGAGTATAATTCGTTGTAACACACTCATAGTCGCATTCTTCCAAGTTGTTTTTTATAGCCTGATAATAATTATTCGTATTGGGTAACCCATACATCTTGTTGTTTATTAACCCAATCACTTTTTCCTTGGTACATATTGATTTCTTACCATCCGACTGTAATATATACATTTTATTGAAAACAGAGAAAAAAGCCGCGGCATAGGTATTCAATACAGTCCAGTATTCAGTCGTCTTTTTCTTCGGATTTCTCAACGCGTTGAATTGTTTATCGATTTGTGCGTAGTACCGCACATTATTCAATATAAAATCAGCTAGTCTTTTGTATTCACCCCACCCCAAGTCATTACTTTCTGAACGCTCTGTTCCTGTATTTTCGGTAGATAGATATTTCCAAACCTTTCCACACATGCTGCTAAATACTTCGCTATATTTTGCGTATTCCTTTCTACTTTTTTCGTCTGTGCATTCTTTATATATTTTATAATTATCATAAATTTGGGGAAACGAAGGCTGCAACTCCATATTTTCAAAGGTACTTCTAAACGCATCTTCATTTTCACAAATCGTCTGGTAGTAAATAGATCTTGAGGCTGCATAAATCAATCTGGTATTCTTATATTCTTTGCAACCTTGAGATTCAAAGAATTCTTTTACTTGGGCACGTAAAGTAGGATTCAGCAGCAAAATATCTTTAGCAAAATTCTTTCCACTTGGTAATCCAAATCCAGTTTCCGCGCCCGCGCCAAACAGAAATGTTACTTTCTTTTTTTCCTTTTTACTATCCATCATATTATTATTTACTCCCATGGTGACATATACAAAGATTTTGCTATTCCAGAAAAGCACGACGTAATCTTTTGTGTATTTTTCAGTTCCATATTTTCTCCCCCAATAACTTTCTAATTCTTGTATGTTCCCATTACTTATCCTTTTTCACGGGAAGACGGATGTTCTCCCAATCCCCCACATCGCACTCCCCATCACTGTTCATGCCCACTGCCACAACGGTGCCGTCCGCTTTCAGGCCAACTGTATGGAAACCGTTTGCACTAATCGCAACAATGTCTTTCCAGGCAGAGACATCGCATTGACCATATTCATTATAGCCCACCGCAACAATGGTACCGTCTCTTTTCAGACCAACCGTTTTGGCTCCGCCTGCACTAACCGCTATAATATCTTTCCAACCAGAGACATTGCACTGACCATATTTATTATTGCCCACCGCGAGAACTGTGCCGTCCGCTTCCAAGCCAAATGTACAGGCCCCACCTGCGCTAACCGCTATAATATCTTTCCAACTGGAGACATTGCACTGACCATATTCATTATTGCCCACTGCAACAACAGTGCCATCCACTTTCAGTCCAACCGTTTGACATCCATTTGCGCTGATTGCTATAATGTCTTTCCAGTCGGAGACATTGCATTGACCATACTTATTCCAGCCTACCGCAACAACAGTGCCATCCGCTTTCAGTCCAACTGTATGAAAGTCGCCTGCGCTGACCGCCACAATGTCTTTCCATTCGGAAACATCACATTGACCATATTCATTATCGCCCACTGCAACAACTGTGCCGTCATCTTTCAGACCAATCGTATGAGAACTGCCTGCGCTGACCGCTACAACGTTCTTCCAGTCGGAGACTCCGCACTCACCATACGCATCCATGCCAACTGCAATAACGGTACCGTCCGCTTTCAAGCTGACTGTATAGAAGCTTCCTGCACTGATAGTGTCCCATACGGCTATGCCTTCCCATAAGTCGGTGCTTCTTTCTCGTGCATCTCTATAATTATCCAAACTACCAAAGAGCATTGCCGCATGAGCAGTATCACCACTATCAAGCAAGTCCTGTGCCTTGTCATACAATAATTTTGAATGATGCTCGGAACTATCCATGTAATCCCCAAGCATCTGAAATGCCACAATAGCTTCATCATAATTTCCGGCATTTTCCAATGCGATGGCAGAAAGATACTTTACCTCCGTAATTCTATCCTTGCTGTCCTTGTAGTCCCCAAGATTCTCAAAAGCCGTGATAGCATCTTCAAATCTACCTTCCTCTACCAACTTATTAGCAGCCTGATAGTCTGCCTCAATTTCAGCTGTTTTGCAGTCTTCTATCCGTTGCTGGCTATCCTTATAGCCTCCTAATGCCTCAAAAGCGGCACTTGCCTCCTCATACTGTCCATTCGCCAGCAAGCTCTCCGCCTTTTTGTACGCATTTCCCGGAATAATAACCTTCGTCATCAGCAACGCAGCGCATACCACAACTGCTGCAACCACAGCCGCCAAAATGCCAGTTTTCCGCATTTTTGCCGCTCTGGCTTTCTCTTCCCGTTCCTTTATCTTCCACTGCCTCTCGGCCTCCGCTTCCCGCTTGGCCTGCTCCTCCTCGGCCCGTTTCTCGCAGTGCCGGGCCAAAGTCACACTGTCCCGATAGCCATTGAGCGCTTTGAACTTCTCCGTAAGGTTCCGGAGGGCCGCTACATCCGTTTCGTTTTTGGCCTGTTCCAGCCAGCTTTGGTAATCCTGTTCCCGCTGCTCGCTGTTCTCCTTATAAATCTCCTCCGCCTTTCGGTCTGCTCCCTGAATGGCGGCATCATAGGCCTTTTCCAGTTCTTTTACCTGTTTTGCATCCGCCTCCTGGGCACTCTTTACCCGGGCGGCCAACTGGGCAAACAGGTTCGTTTTCTCCCGCTGCAAAGTTTCCGCCACGGCCCCGGTGCCGAATTTTTCCGCACGGGACAGAAGCTTATGGTTTTCCCACCAGCTTTTCTCGTTCTCATACTGGGCTTGTCTGTCGGAGACCTGGGAAGGGTAGGTGCGGTCAAACGCATAAAGCTTTTGAATGATTTCGGCGGTTACATAGTTGGGAACGGTGTGCTTTTCTGCCATCCGGCGGATATGTTCCGTGCGTTCCGGGATGGATCGTGTTTCGGCTTTTGCCTGTTCGTGAATCCCCAGGCGCTTGCGCACCAAGGCATCTATGGTACGGCAGCGCTCCTGAGCCAAGGCTTTGCCAAGATACGCCTGGGCGTTCTTGGAATCGTTGTTCAGAACGTCCTCAAAGAAGCTGTCGGCCTTTGCCCAGTCTCCGTCCTCCAGGGCCATATTGCCCCGGTCCAGCAGAGAGGCAATCTTATTGTCGCCGCTGCCGCCGACAATGGCCTTTTCCTGCACCACGCTCACCGTCTGCTGCTTGGGCAGAATCTTCTCAATCCCCCGCAGCAGATCCTGCATCGCCCCCACCTTGCCCATGTCCTGAGCCTGAAGCTTGGCAAACTCCTTAGGCATATCGTAGGCATCGATATTCTTGTAGCAGGGGATCAGGTGCTTCTTCCGGTCCTTGGCCATAAGCATTAAGTACCGGCTCCACTCGTTCTTGACCCACACGGCGTTGTAATACTCATAGTCCGTACCCACCGCCAGCATGATTTTGGCGGAATTCAGGGCGGCGAAGATATAGGGCTCATACTCCTGCCCCAGTTTGTCTTCCAGGGTAATCCGGGAGAAGAAGACCCGGTAGCCCTTTTCCGTCAGGGCATCGTAAATGTCCTGGGCAAGAACGCTGTCCAGGGTGCGGTCACCTTTGTCATCGGTTTCCTTGTAGCAGATAAAAATATCGTAGGGTTCCTCCTTGGCAGAGACCTCGATAATGCCCTTGCGCAGCTCCTCAATCTGCTTGGCCTCTTCCCGGTAGACCTTCCGGGCAACCACATCGGCATTTTCCAGGGCCTGGTCAAAGTTGCTGTCATCCAGGACGCTTTCAAAAGAGGAACGGTGGCAGGTGGGGATTTTTCTGCCGGTGGCCGGGTCGTCTACGTACTCAATGCCGTATTTGCACAGCACCAGACCCCAGTAGGCCTCGGCCTCCTGGGGGAACTCCGCCACGATGGATTCATAAACCCCCGCCGCCTTGTCAAATTCACAGGCAGCACGCAGCCGGTTGGCCCGGGCAAATAAGGTCAGCTTCTTCTCGTTATCCTGATTCGGCACTGTCTGACGGCTGCCGCAGTATTCGCACTCGGCTACAGTGGCGCCGGGTTCGATCACCAGGTCGCCGCCGCACATTTTACACTTGATCACTGCCATTATTCTTTTCCTCTCTTTCTCGCATCACAATTTCCATATGCTCCAAAGCAAATTCCAGACTCATTGTCAAAATCTCGTTCCGGGTGCGCCCCGTCACATTGGCCACCGCGTCAATGTCCTTCAGCAAGTCCTTTGCCATGCGCATGGACACAATAGTGGTCTCCCCGGCGTACTTTTTGGGTGAAATTCGCAGAATCGGTCGTTCCATAGGCATTTCCTCCTGATGGGACTATTGTAATACGTTTGTAATGTAAATACAAGCACCTGCGAAGAATTTGGCGAAGTGCATATTATTCGGGCGGAAGTTTGTGGATACTGACAAACAAGCGATTCTCCGAATCGCGCAGCCGCAGCCCAAAGGGCTGGGTTTCCCGGGGCTTGGGGCATCGCACCAACAAGCAGAAACCCCATTTGTTCCAGGGCGGTGGAATGAATGGGGTTTCGCATTTGTTTTACAGATGCATTGCTTGCCACTAGCAATATTATGCTTATTTAAGATTGACTTCTTATGCAATATACGGTATACTAATTACACATGAAGCAGGAGGTGGCGGCTATGAATACCATTGGAGTTCGGCTGCGGGAGCTGCGGCAGAGTGCAAAGCTGTCTCAGGCGAAAATTGCCGCTGTCGTCGGTTCTCGGCAGTCGGCAATTGCGCGATTTGAAAGCGGAGAAGCGCACGTCCCGGCAGACGTGATGGTTCGTTATGCGGATTATTTTGATGTGTCACTGGACTACATTTTTGGACGCACAGACAATCCTCAAGGAAAGCTTTACGAAGGAAAAATGAAAATTGAGAAAGTATATCCGGAGATGGACAAATTCATTGAGATGTGCTTTGATCCCGGTTCTCCCATCAATGAACGGCTGAAAGAAACCCTTCGGGAAATGCTGAAGGAGGGACAGGAATGAGCAGACATACCACTACGATTACCGTTCAGGATGTTCCTGTCACAGTCATGCAGGTCGATCAAAGTGACTACATCAGCCTGACGGATATGGCAAAAGCCCGAACGGATTCCACTCGGGCAGCGGATGTAATTAAAAACTGGCTGCGCACCCGTTCTACTCTGGAATTCCTCGGCACCTGGGAGATCATGTATAACCCCAATTTTAAAGTGGTCGAATTCGACCACTTTAAGAGCAAAGCTGGACTCCATACCTTCATGGAAGCAGAACGGATTAAAGAGCTGCCGGAAGGCGGTGATTTTCCTAAATGAACGCCGTAATTTATGCCCGCTACTCCTCTGATAACCAGCGGGAAGAATCCATCGAGGGACAAATTCGAGAGTGTACTGCCTTTGCAGAGAAGAACGGCATGACCGTTTTGCGGCATTATATTGACCGCGCCTACTCCGCCAAGACAGATAACCGCCCGGAGTTCCAGCACATGATTCAGGACAGCCGGGAAAAGCTGTTTGACATTGTCCTTGTCTGGAAGCTGGATCGCTTTGCCCGGAATCGTTATGACAGCGCACAGTACAAGAATATTCTAAAGAAAAACGGTGTTCGGGTGGTGTCTGCCAACGAAGCCATTACCGATTCTTCGGAAGGCATCCTGATGGAATCTATCCTGGAGGGCTTTGCAGAATATTTCTCCGCTGATCTTGCGGAGAAGGTTAGCCGTGGCATGACAGAGAATGCTTTGAAGTGTAAGTTCAACGGAGGCAATCCCACCGTTGGCTATTTGATTGACAGCGAGCAGCATTTTCAAATCGACCCGGTCAAGGCCCCCTTTGTACTGAATGTATTCAAGATGTATGATGAAGGCTCCACCATGTCGCAGATTCGGGATTACCTGAACGGGCATAACGTTTGCAATAACCGTGGCGGTCAGCATACGATCAACAGCGTTGCCAAAATTCTGAAAAATCGCCGCTATGTTGGCGAGTATAGCTACCGAGATGTAGTAATTCCCAATGGCATCCCTGCTATCGTACCGGAGGATTTGTTTGAACGGGTGCAGGAAAAAATCGAGAAAAACAAGAAAGCACCTGCCAGACACAAGGCCGAGGATGATTACCTGCTAACGACCAAGCTGTTCTGCGGTCACTGCGGTGCCTACATGTGCGGAGAAAGCGGCAGAGGGCGGAATGGAACCGTTCACCGCTATTACAAGTGCGTGTCTGTAAAAAAGAAACGGGCAGACTGCAAAAAGAAGGCGGTCAAGAAGGACTGGATTGAAAATCTCGTCATTACCCAGACAATGAAGCTTGTCAATAATGAGAACACCATTCAGGCGATTGCGGCCATACTGCTGGATATGCAGGAACGGGAAAACACCAATCTGCCACCGCTAACGGAACAGCTCCAGGAAACACAGCGCAGCATCGATAACCTTTTGAATGCCATCCAGCAGGGCGTTTTCACGAAATCCACCAAAACGCGGCTAGAAGAATTGGAAGCAGCGAAAGAAGATTTAGAAATCAAAATTGCAAACGAAAAGCTCGTCAAGCCCAAGCTGACGGAGGAGCAAATTTTGTTTTACTTGCACAAGTTCCAGGTGCTGGACATGCGCAAACAGTCCCACAGGCAACGCCTGATCGATACGTTTATCAACCGGATATACTTATACGATGACAAACTGGTTATTACATTCAACCACAAGGAGGGTGCGGAAACCATCACGCTGGATGACGTAGAAACCGCACTCGCAGAAAAAGAAAACGGTTCGGATTTGGTTAGTTCCGCTGTACCAAAGGGGAGTTCTTATAGGACTCCCCTTTGAACTTTTTGTGAACATTTTTCAGAATCTGCACATTGGTGTGCAACTTTTCTCTGTTTTGAAACTATGGATAGAAGGACTTTTTCCTTACTACAACATTCGGAGGTTTCTATGACAGAGGAAAACTACAATTACCGTACAAGTCAAACTCTCTTGCGTAACCAGTTCCCAGGGAAAGGGAAATGGAAAATTCCGGTAATACCAAAATTCCAACCGAAAGATGGTGATTTTAACGACCTTCTGCTGATCGGCTTTGACAAAACAAATCTGGAAGATCAGAATCATCTTGACCGGATGGTGCATTTTTTCCTGTATGATTACCGCTTTGAGCGGGTATGGAAAAATCCCGAGGCTGACATTGAAAAGCTGTCCCGATACCGGGCTGTGCTTTCTCCCGATTTCAGCATGTATTTGGAAATGGCACCTGTGATGCAGATGTATAATGTGTTTCGTAACCGCTGGTGCGGTGCTTACTGGGCATCCAAGGGTATACGGGTGATCCCAACCGTCAATTGGGGTGATGAATCCACCTTTGATTTCTGCTTTGACGGCATTGAAAAGGGCAGCGTTGTGGCAGTTTCAACCTACATGGCTTCCGAGCATGATCATCGAAAGGATCAGAAGGAATGGTTCATGGCTGGTTACAATGAGATGCTGCGGCGTATAGAGCCAGAGAGAATCATTTGCTACAACACCCCGTTTCCGGAGATGCAGGGAGACATCGTGTATGTGGATTATGAACGCAGCTCCTGGCGGTACATGGACTATGACCAGAAGGCAATGCCCCATGAAGATTTGGACTGCTATAAAATTGGTGGCGCAAATCACACGTTTTGTGATACAATGGACGTATACATGATCGGTAAAGGCGGCGGAAGCGCTTATGGTGGAAAATGGAGACCAAATCCCAATAAGTCGCAAGACCAGCGCTATCTGGGAAATCCCGGAGAAATCAAAAGAACGATAATGAATAACGGTGATGTTTACAAGACAAAAATGGGGCCTGATGGGCGGGCGGAAATGGAACGGCATGAGACAAATCACAACCGTGGAGATAAGCATACAAACCCACATGACCACAGAATTAGCTGGGATAATCCAGATGAACATCCGGTTCCAGGTCCGCCGATCAATTATCCGAATGGTGCACCAGAATTTAAGAACTTCAGCGAGGTGTTTTGCATGAAGGAAATAATTGTTCCATATGGCAGTATGAATTTTGAAACCATCAGTGAATTTAAGCGCAGCATCAACTGGGGTGCTGAGATTGAATTTGAGTGGAATGGGGCTGTGTTTAATATCATCAGATATGGTACCGATGGGAAAATAACAATCTACGCAGCAAATAAACCAGAAACTGAGAAAGTATGTGAGACGGCGGATGAGGCGCTGGAATACATGGTTGGCGATGATAGATTGCGGGACATCATTACCAAGGTTCATGTTGTATCCCGGTCGATTTGAAAAAGATGCCTATGTGAAGTGAAAAAATAGGAAATTTGATACTCTGAAATCCAAAAAACGTTGGTATGACAGGGTTTTTCAAAAAGTCCTATAAGAACACCCGTACCAGAGAAGAATGATCCGAACCTGTTCTTGGTGAGAGACGGGTTCGGATTATTTCTGTTTTAGGACTCGAAAGGGCAGCGGCAGCAACGCTGCCGCAACAAACAGTCCGGCGGACTGTTTGTTTAAGATAAGTGGGAGAGTCCCTTCAATTTCAGGCGCATCCCGTAGGGATGTGGATGAAATTGGAATATGTCAACGGTCAGTCTTCTGCAAAGTCTCACGAGCGCACCAATATGGACTCTACTGGCAGATTTGCCGTTGACTGCAAAGCAGGAAAAGATTCGCCCCGCGGCAGCCCGAAAAGGGCAGCCGCGGGGTTCTTTTGCAATCCCAACTCCTTTTCGTGCGTCGTCAAACAAGCTCGTCCATGCTGCACCCCAATACCTGCGCTATTTTCTTGACGGTCAGCACGCCGGGTTCTACGTGACCGTTTTCCCAGCGGCTGATATCCTTGACCCGGCATCCGATGGCCTCGGCAAGCTGTCCCTGGGTCATGCCTGCAGCCTGACGGGCAGCCTTTCATTTATCTCCCATTTCTATCCTTCCTTTTTGCAGTTCGACTTTTTGTTCCTTGCTGCGTGGGGTGTTGCTCCCACATTCTCCTGACATTCCTGATAATATGTCATACACCGCATATTTCCAAGAACTTTTTTATGGTACAACCTCCTCCTTCGGCATCAGCGGCGGCATATTACACGCCTGAGTTCTGGCCCCAATGAAGAAATTGCTGTTTTACAGTTCAGATGATTCTTTTTTCTTGAAATGCGTAGCTTTGTGGCATATAATGGAGACAACGCTTTGAAAGGACTGTGGTTCCATGAAAGTCACCCTGCAAAATCTGACAAAAAAGTTCCCCAGCCGCAACAAAAAGCAGCCCGCCGACGTGATCGCCGTGAACGACTTCACCTTTGAGATCCCCGACGGCGTGCTGCTGGGTCTGCTTGGCCCTTCGGGCTGCGGCAAGTCCACCACGCTGAACCTGCTCTCCGGATTGCAGAAGCCTACCTCCGGCCGTATCTTCTTCGGCGACGACGACGTCACCGACCTGCCTGCGGAGAACCGGAGCGTGGGGCTGGTGTTCCAGAATTACGCCCTGTATCCCCATCTGACGGTACGGCAGAATATTACTTTCCCTCTGGAAAACCGGACGGGCAAGGACAAGCTCACCCACCAGCAGATGGCCGACATGGCGCTGGAAGCGGCGAAGCTGGTGCAGATTGAAGAACTGATGGACCGCAAGCCCAAGGAGCTGTCCGGTGGCCAGCAGCAGCGCGTGGCCATTGCCCGGGCGCTGGTGAAAATGCCGAGAATTCTGCTGCTGGACGAACCCCTTTCCAATCTGGACGCCCGTCTGCGGCTTCAGACCCGGGAGGAGATCCGCCGCATCCAGAAGGCCACCGGCATCACCACCGTATTCGTCACCCACGATCAGGAGGAAGCCATGTCCATCTCCGACCTGATCGTGGTCATGAAGGACGGCGTGGTGCAGCAGATCGGCAAGCCCCAGGCGGTTTACGATTCTCCCGTGAATCTTTTTGTGGCAAAATTTCTGGGCACGCCGCCCATCAACGTCTTTGACGGTGAGGTGAAGGACGGGCATCTGTACATCGGCGAGGAAGCCGTGCTGGCCGTCCCCGGTGTGGCCGACCAGAGCGTCACCGCCGCCATCCGTCCCGAGGGCTTTACCCTGTCGGAGACCGGCGCGTTGAGCTGCGATCTGTCCCGGGTGGAGGTCATGGGGCGGGATATCAGTGTCATCTCCACCCATCCCAAGTCCCAGAACGTGACCATCCGCTCCATCATCAGTGCGGAAAACGCCGTCAACACGGCGTCCCAAAAGGTGCGCTTTGACCTGAAGCCCAATAAGGTATTCCTGTTCCAGAAAGAATCCGGCGCGCGGATCGATTTCGGCTAAAGCGGAGGAAAGCCTATGGAAAAGAACAACTGGAAAGGCTGGCTGTATCTGCTTCCCGCCTCCGTGTTTCTGGGGCTGTTTCTGGTGTATCCCCTTATTGACGTGCTGACCTATTCCTTTGAGGAAGGATATAATTTTGCGTCCCAGACCTACTTCGGCACCGGACTTTACAACTACCACTACGTCCTGCGCGACCCTTATTTTTTACAGGCGCTGAAAAATACGCTCCTGCTGGTGCTGATCACCGTTCCCCTTTCCACGGGACTGGCCATGCTGATCTCCGTGGGACTCAGCTCCATTCAGAAGCTGCGGGAGCTTTACCAGACCGTTTACTTCCTGCCCTACGTGACCAACACGCTGGCAGTGGGTCTGGTATTCATGATCTTTTTCAAGCGGACGCCTTACTCTGACGGCCTTGTCAACCTGATCCTGAGCTGGTTCGGCGCGGGGCCGGTGGACTTCATCGACGGGCCTTACTGGGCGAAGATGTTTGTGCTGTGCTTCTACACCATCTGGGTCGTTCTGCCCTTCAAAATCCTGATTCTCACCGGGGCGCTGGCCTCCGTTGACCAGACCTATTATAACGCCGCCAAAGTGGACGGCACTCCCCGGTGGCGCATCTTCACCAAGATCACCCTGCCCATGATCTCCCCTACCGTGTTCTATCTGGTCATCACAGGCTTCATCGGCGCGTTCAAAGCCTACTCCGACGCCGTCGCCCTGTTCGGCACCAATCTGAACGCCGCCGGGATGAACACCATCGTTGGCTACATCTACGACATGCTCTACGGCGACTCCGGCGGCTATCCCTCCTACGCCTCTGCCGCGGCCATTGCGCTCTTCGCCATCGTGCTGACCATCACCTGCATCAACCTGCTGGTGAGCAAGAAGCACGTCCACTACTAAAAGGAGGCGGCGAACGTGGATTACGAAAAGATCGAAAAAAGCGCCCGTCTCCGCGACCGGGTCAGGAAAACCGTCACCTATTTCTTTCTGACCGTCTGGGGCATTCTGGTGCTGTTCCCCTTTTACTGGATGGTGCTTACCTCCGTCAAAAGCTACGGCGCTTACAATTCCGAGTGGATTCCCAAGCTGTACACCCTGTCCCCCACCCTGCAAAACTACGTGGATGCCTTCACCCAGGTGCCGCTGGGGGGATACTTTCTCAACACCATCGTCTTCACCGTCATCACCACCGGCCTGATGCTCATTGTCACGGTGCTGGCGGCATACGGCTTCGCCCGGCTGAATTTCAAGGGCAAGGATCTGGTATTCGCGCTGTTTCTGTCCCTGATGATGATTCCCACGGAGCTGGTGGTCATCACCAACTTCGTCACCATCACCGACCTGAATCTGCGCAACACCTTCACCGGTCTGATCCTGCCCTCCGTAACGTCGGTGTTTTACATCTACCTGCTGAAAGAAACCTTCTCTCAGGTTCCCGATGAGCTTTACTACGCTGCCAAGGTGGACGGCACCTCCGATCTCAAATACCTGTTCAAGGTGATGATCCCCATCTGCCGCCCCACCGTCGTCACTATCACCATTCTGAAGGTCATCGAGTGCTGGAACTCCTACGTCTGGCCGCGGCTGATTACCGACGATCAGTCCTATTTTCTGGTGTCCAACGGCATTCAGGAGATTCGGGAAAACGGCTTCGGCCGGGAGAACGTCCCCGCCATGATGGCGGCAGTGGTGGCCATTTCCCTGCCTCTGATCGTGCTGTTCCTGATTTTCCGGAAGAAGATCATGGAGGGCGTTTCGAGAGGGGGCGTGAAGGGATGAAAAAGCTGCTTGCCTTGTTGCTTGCCCTTGCGCTGACCCTTTCCTTCACCGGCTGCCACGGTACGCTTTCCTCCGGGGAGAATCCCGCCGCTTCCAGTTCCTATCCGGTTCCCGATGAGTTTGACACCTCCCGGCGGTATGAGGTCACCTTCTGGGCAAAAAACGACACCAACATGGCTCAGGTGAACATCTACAAGCAGGCCATTGCGGACTTTGAAGCGCTGTATCCCAACATCACCGTGAATCTCCGGCTGTATACGGACTACGGCAAAATCTACAACGACGTCATTACCAACATCGCAACCGACACCACCCCCAACGTCTGCATCACCTACCCCGACCACATCGCGACCTATCTCACCGGCGAAGACACGGTGGTTCCTCTGGACGACCTGTTCGCCGATGAAAAATACGGCCTTGGGGGCAGCGAGGTGCGCTTCGATTCCCCCACGCAGGCGGAAATTACCCATCAGTTTCTGTCGGAATGCGCTATCAACGGCCACTATTACGCCATCCCCTACATGCGCTCCACGGAAGCCTGCTACATCAACAAGACCTACGTGGAAAAGCTGGGCTACACCCTCCCCGACGTCCTGACATGGGACTTTGTGTGGGAGGTCTCCGAAGCCGCCATGGCGAAGGACAGCGCCGGGAATTTCCTGCTCAACGGTCAGAAAGTGCTGATCCCCTTCATCGACAAATCCACGGACAACATGATGATCCAGATGCTGAAGCAGCAGGGTGCGGGCTACTCTACGAGCAGCGGCGAGGTGCAGCTGTTCAACGACACCACGGGCGAAATCCTCACAACAATTGCCGAGCACGCCGCCTCCGGGGCGTTCAACACCTTCAAACTGGCAGGCTACCCCGCAAACTTCCTCAACGCCGGGCAGTGCATTTTCGCCATCGACTCCACTGCCGGCGCGACATGGATGGGCGCCGACGCTCCACTCATCGACATTGCCGAGGAAAAGCTGATTCCCTTTGAGCTGGCAGTGCTGCCGGTTCCCCAGTTTGACCCGGAGCAGCCCCGGATGATCTCTCAGGGGCCGTCGGTGTGCGTGTTCAACAAGTCCGATCCGCAGGAAGTACTGGCGAGCTGGCTGTTCGCCCAGTATCTGCTGACCAATAACGTGCAGATCGCCTATTCCCAGACGGAGGGGTACATCCCCGTCACGTCCAAGGCGCAGGAAAGCCCCGCCTATCAGGACTATTTAAGCCGCTGCGGCGAGGATAACGACACCCACTACCGCGCCAAAATCGAGGCCGCCCAGCTGCTGATGCGCTACACGGACTGCACCTTCGTCACCCCCGTGTTCAACGGCTCCGCGTCTCTGCGCAACGCCGCAGGGCAGCTGATCGAGGACGTGAACAAGTCCGTGCGCCGTCACCAGACGATCAACAACAAGTACCTGTCGTCTCTTTACAGCGACGTTTCCTCCCTGTACCGCTTAGACCAGATTCAGGCCTCCGCCGACGGCCTGGGGCCGCTGCCCGGCGTCTCCAGGGCGCTGCTGATCGGTCTTGCGGTCTGCTGGGTGGGGATGGGCGTCTACGTTCTCCGGGAAAAGCTGAATAAACGCCGTAAAAAAGATTGATTTCCGCAAATCCTGTAGTATAATGGGGCTGTACCCCGTGGTACGATATATGAAAAAGGAGTTTTGAAACATGAAAAAGCTGATTGCCATGCTTCTGGTTCTGACAATGGTTCTGTCCTTCGCCGCCTGCGCCAAGAAGGACGCCGGAATGAGCCACGCCGACTATATGGCCGCCGCCAACGACACGGAGGTCGTTGTGGAGACCTACGTCCAGGCCCATCAGTCCTGGTGGGAGGGTAAGGTCACCGTTTACTGCCAGAGCCCCGACGGCGCTTATTTCCTGTACAATCTGGCCTGCTCCGAGGAGGACGCCGCCAAGCTGGTTCCCGGCACCAAGATTCGTGTCACCGGCTTCAAGGGCGAGTGGTCCGGCGAGGTGGAGATCATGGACGGCACCTTTGAGTTCGTCAAGGGCGATTCCTACATTGCCGAGCCTCTGGACGTCACCGACCTTCTGGGCACCGACGAGCTGATCGACCATCAGAACGAGTTCGTTTCCTTCACCGGCCTGACTGTGGCTCCCAGCACCGACGCCAACGGCAACGAGGCTGCCTTCCTGTACAACTGGGACGGCTCCGGCGAGAAGGGCAACGACCTGTACTTCAACGTCACCGTGAACGGCCAGACCTACAATTTCTGCGTGGAGTCCTACCTGTGCGGTCAGGACACCGAGGTGTATCAGGCTGTGGAAGCACTGCAGATCGGCGACGTGATCAACGCCGAGGGCTTCCTGTACTGGTACGAGGGCGTCAACCCCCATATCACCTCCGTTTCCGCCGCGAACTGAGTTTTTAACCGAGCGGGGAAAGGCGAATGCCTTTCCCCGCATTTTCTTTGGAAAAGGAACGTTTTCCAGGTTCTGCCCGGCAGCACAGCCTGATGGTATGTGGGACTATGCGGCAGCTTTATGTCCCTTTCCGCAAAAATCCGCTGTTGACCAGCAGAATGGTCACGACCCAGGAGCGGGGGAACGTATGGTACAGCATGGGTAAGCTTGGGCTTGCCATGAAAAACCGGGAACATCTGACCCCGGCGGTCCAGAAGTTTATGGAATACCTGCCCTTTCGGGAGATGGCGGAGTGAGGAATACCTGTGAACGGACGCGGCTGAGCAGTCTTGTTTTTTGGTTCGTGATATGATAAGATCAGAATTAGAAATTGGAATTGGTGGAGATATGTGATGAATGGCTGCAAATGGTGCGATTATAAAGAAAATGAATGGTTGCTATATCAATCATTACATTGGTCTGTCTATCTGGCCGATATACAGGATTATGTCGGCAGATGTATTTTGGTGTTGAATAGACATTGCGGCAGTCTTTCAGAATTGGATATTTCTGAGTGGATTGAATTGAAAACCATTATAGATAGATTGGAATGTATCTTTAGAGAAGTATTAGGAGCCGAATTAAGCAACTGGAGTTGTTTGTTGAATAACTTTTACAAGGAAGCAATACCAAACCCTCATTTACATCTCCATGTGAGGCCGCGATATAAAAATGCCGTTGTAATCAACAATCACTCATACACAGATGCAGAATTCGCGCATCACTATGCTTTGAAAAAAGAGAGTTTATTACCTGATGATGACAGGCAAATATTGTATGCACAAATGAAGAAACATTTTATTTTATAAATTCCAGTTTGCAGAACAGACAGGAACGACACCACATTTCTGCCATCCCCATAAACGTCAACGGCGTGACCTTGCGGTCACGCCGTTTCCATGTTCAGTTCAAGAAATCAGCACAGCTTCGCGCCGGCGGGGATGGCGTCGCTGACCATTACCAGATTCAGCTTCTCCTCGCCCTTCTCCGTGTGGATGGCGGACAATAGCATACCGCTACTCTCCTTGCCCATCATCTTCCGGGGGGGCAGGTTGGTGATGGCCACCAGCGTCTTGCCCACCAGTTCCTCGGGCTTATAGTATTTCGCAATGCCGGAGAGGATCTGACGGTCGGTGCCGGTGCC
>OKSB01001029.1_pt1 | contig 29047 bp, 29 predicted proteins | sample 1601171 | NCBI WGS metagenome assembly OKSB01 (sample SAMEA3541496, study PRJEB24748) | human gut metagenome | biome: human gut; feature: human-associated habitat; material: faeces | place: China | collected 2012 | reverse complement strand
CCCGCCTCACGGCGGGCCCCAGTCCATTTCAGAATCTAAAAATCATTTTGAAACAAGCCATGATACGGAGCGGACAGCGCTGGAAGCTAAAACGCGTCGAGGAAGGCTTGCACGCCGTTGACCAGCTCCCCCAGATGCCATCCGTCCAGAAGCCGGTGGTTGAGCTGCACAGAATAGGGGAGGAGCAGCCTTCCATCCCGTGCTTCGTATTTTCCCCAAGTGACTCTGGGAATAGAGTCGTCCGGGTTGCAGTCCATCTCATTGCTGAGGCTGGTGAAAGACAGCCAGGGAAGGCAGGAGATATAGACCAAGTCGTCCCGTGCCTCCTCCGTGCCGGCAGGAAAGGGTGCATGCTGCACTGCAACCTGGTGGGAGCAACGGGAACAAAATTCTTCCAATGTTCCACCATAGGGAACATTGACGATTTTCAACAGATGGGTGTCCCCATTCGGAACCACAAAGCTGGGGTCCAGGTGGTCGTGCAGGATGATCTGTTCCCCGCGAATCTTGTAGAGAAAGTCGGGCAGTCCGTTCATGACATGCAGCGTGGCGTAGATCAGGGCATAGTAAAAGGAGAGGCCGCGGGCTTTTGTGTGTCGATGCAGTGTCGTAACGTCTAAAGAGGTGGTGACATTGTAAAAGGGGAAAGAGAGGCCGGAAAAAAATTTGAATTGTGCTCTGCGGGGCCACTGCTCCAAGTCGACGTAATCCACAGCTCAGCCCACACCTTTCTGGAAAAAGTCGCACCAGGGACGCAGGGTACAGTTCTGACAGTCAGGCCTTCTGGCCATGCATACGGCGCGACCATGGAGCACCAGCCGGTGACAGAAATCATTGGACTCTTCGGGAGGGAGCACTTTGCGGAGCTGCGTTTCCACTTTGGCCGGGTCTTTGGTGCCGTCCGTCAGGCCCAGCTTGCCGGAAATGCGGATACAGTGGGTATCCGCCACCACCACGCCCGGCTGATGATAGACGTCGCCCAGGATCAGATTGGCGGTCTTTCTCCCCACGCCGGGGAGCTTCAAAAGATCATCCATGTTGTCCGGCACCTTTCCGCCGTATTCATCCAGCATCATCCGGGCGGCGCCCACAATATCGCGGGCCTTGGCCCGGAAGAAGCCTGTGGAATGGATATAGGTCTCCACTTCACTGATGTCGGCTTCGGCCAGAGACTCCAGGGTGGGGAAACGGGCAAAGAGGGCGGGCGTCACCATATTCACACGCTCGTCGGTGCACTGGGCCGCCAGACGGACGGAAAAGAGCAGTTCATAGGGTTTGGGATAGTCCAGGGAGCAGATCCCGTCCGGGTAGAGCTTTTTCAGCTCCGCTATGATGGAGAAAACATCCGCTTTTGTTTTCATTCCGATTCACCTCGTCTATCAGAGATATAGAACACATAAGAGAAGTATTCTTTACCATAATACCATAAAAGCAGACGGAATGCGACGGGGTTTTTCATGGTATGTCAGTTGTATTTCTCGGAAAGATTCGATATAATACCCAATATAGCTCTTTCACACACTACTTACTTAGAGGAGAGGTGCGACGGCAATGGTACAGGAAATGATCGACTTTCTTTCCACCAAGGACCCAGAGGTGGCAGCCACCGTGGCGGCTGAATTGGCGCGTCAGCGCAGAAACATCGAGCTCATCGCGTCGGAGAATATCGTCAGCGAGGCGGTTCTGGTGGCCATGGGCACGGTGCTCACCAACAAATATGCCGAAGGATACCCCGGCAAGCGCTATTACGGCGGCTGCCAGGAGGTGGACGTTACGGAGAATATCGCCCGTGAGCGCGCCTGCAAACTTTTCGGCGCAGAGCATGCCAACGTCCAGCCCCACAGCGGTGCTCAGGCCAACTATGCCGTCTATGCGGCGCTGTGCGAGCACGGGGACACGGTGCTGGGCATGGATCTCTCCAATGGAGGCCACCTCACCCACGGCTCTCCCGTCAACTTTTCCGGCAAGAACTACCACATGATCTCCTACGGGCTGGGGGCTGACGGACGCATCGATTACGACCAGGTCCGCGATATGGCAAAGCAGCACAAGCCCAAGATGATCATTGCCGGCGCCTCCGCCTACCCACGGGTCATTGATTTTAAGACTTTTGCAGAGATCGCCCATGAGGTGGGGGCCTACTTCTTTGTGGACATGGCCCATATTGCGGGGCTGGTCGCCGCGGGCCTCCACCCCTCTCCCGTGCCCTATGCCGATGTGGTGAGCACCACGACCCATAAGACGCTTCGGGGCCCCCGGGGCGGTATGATCCTGTGCAAAGAGGAGTTTGCCAAGAAGATTGATTCCGCCATTTTCCCCGGCTCTCAGGGCGGGCCTCTGGAGCATATCATCGCCGCCAAGGCGGTGGCCCTGGGGGAAGCGCTTCAGCCCGAATTCAAGGATTATCAGAGTCGTATCCTTAAGAATGCCCAGGCACTGGCAGCAAGCTTGACGGAGTCCGGCTTCGATCTGGTCTCCGGTGGAACGGACAACCATTTGATGCTGGTGGATCTCCGCAAGGCAAGGGTGACCGGCAAGGAGATGGAGAAACGGCTGGACGAGGTGAACATCACCGTCAACAAAAACGCGATCCCCAACGATCCTGAGAAGCCCTTCGTCACCAGCGGGATCCGTGTGGGTACGCCGGCGGTCACCACACGCGGATTCCGTGAGGAGGATATGAAGGTCATTGGTGAGCTGATGTGGCAGACCGCTACTGATTTTGATGCCAAGGCAGAGGAGATCCGCGCAGCCGTGGCCGCGCTTACGGAAAAGTATCCCCTCTACCAGTAATAAAACAAAAAGAATCCATGGAACGGCCTCCGGATGGGGGGAATGATTTCCCCACACGGAGGCCGTTATGGTATCATGTTCAAAAGAGAACTATATCAGGCCAAAAGATCGACTGAGAAAAACCCAAAAGGTCAAAGAGAAAGCGGAGAGCACCGTGGTGGAGACCACTGCGCTGGAAGCAAGCACGCCGTCTCCGCCCATATTTTCCGCCATAACATAGCCCGTGCTGGTGGTGGGGGAACCCTGCATGACCAAAACGGCGGCCAAGTACTCTCCGCGCAGCCCCAGCGCAACGCAGATTGGGAGGAAAACGCCAGGCAGGACCATCAATTTGATAAAAGTGACGGCCAGTGTCGGTTTGATTTTTTTCAATGCCTCTGTGCCTTGAAAACTGGCTCCGATACAGACCAACGCCTGGGGCATGGCCATATCGGCCACATATCCCATTCCTCGCTCCAGCATGAGGGGAAAACGGATTTCAAACCAAGATGCGGCCATGCCTAGGAGGATGGCCAGGAGAATGGGGTTTGTGACGATGTCTTTTCCGGCCTTCAGAAGGTTCTCTTTCAAAGAACTCTCTTCATGGGTGGGACCCTCCAGGGTGAGGATGAGTACGGCAAATACATTAAAGAGGGGAACGCTGCCCACCATCATCATAGGAACAACGGCGCCGGAGCCGTAAATATTTGTGACCAGGGCCATACCGAGAACGGCGACACTGCTGCGGTATCCCGCCTGAACAAAAGCGCCTACCATGTGGCGGTCTTTTAGGAAGATACGGGCGCCGATCCAAATGCCGACTGCAGAGAGCACAGTGATGACCGCACAGAGCAGGACAAAACCACCGCTGAAATTGTCCCGCAGGCTGGTCTCAGTCATCTGTACAAAGAGCATGACTGGAAGTGTGATCTTGAAGTTGAAGCGATTACAGACGGAAACAAAGTGCTCATCCAGAATGCCAATCCGGCGCAGGATATACCCCAAAAGGATGACCAAAAAAACCGGCGCAGTGGCATTTACGCTGTAGAAAAAACTTTCCAAGGCATGATTCCCCCAAAATATAGAGTATAAATTGAGAATATCATACTCCTAAACAGCATATATCGTCAAGAAGAAAGCTTTTTTGTCACAAATGGTATGCCATGGTATGTCGCAGAGCATAAATTGGGAACAGTCTTGACAATTTGAGAAGAAGTTACTATAATATATCGGTAACATTCTTTCGGGGTGTGGCGAAGCTTGGTATCGCGCTTGGTTCGGGACCAAGAGGCCGCGGGTTCGAATCCCGCCACTCCGACCATACGGAGTATCATTAAAGGATCTGAAAAGTTCTTTTGATGATACTCCGCATTTTTTATGCTCAATTCTATATGGCAATCTGTGCGGGGGCGTAGCTTAATGCTACGCCTTTTCTCGTTTCCAGCAGAATGTCCTGCTCTGGAATCTTCCGGCGATCCGGCACTTCAAAAGCGCCGATGCAGTTGTAGAAGATCACGACACGCTGCGTTTGGTGATCGTGGTGGCGTCGGTATAGCGCCGGATCGTTTCAAGAAAGAAATCCATATCCATTTGCTTGCCGTCTGCTTTTTTCAGTTCCAGCCGCAGCGCCTTGATTTTCCCGGCAGCCTCGCCCTGCTCCTGCTCATACCGTTTCGCCATTTTCGCAAACCGGGCATCGTCGATCTTGCCGGACACGTTGTCCTCATACAGCCGTTCAAAGAGCATATCCAGCTCCTTGTCACGGGCCAGAAGCGCATCCAGTTCCCGCTGTTTCCGCGCCCGGTCATTTTGCGCGACCTTTGCGGAGCGGCCCATCATAGCCTTGATAAAGTCGTTTTCGTACTCATTGGCGAAACAGGCCAGCCGCTTGACCTCATACAGAACGACCTGCTCCAAGAAGTCCAGCCGGATATAATGGGTTGAGGAACACTTGCGAAGTCCCGAGTTGTGGTTGTTGCAGCTGAAAAACTTAATGTCGTGATTGTTTTGATTGAAGTGGAATGTTAGATTGCCACCGCACTCAGGGCATTTCATCACGCCGGAGAACACGCTGGGCTCCTGTGTAACGGTAGTCCGTCTGCGGCGCGTGGTATGCAGGCTTTGCACCTTTTCCCATGTGATGCGGTCAATAATCGGCTCATGGACATTGAGAAAGATCGCCCGGTTTTCCTCCGGGTTTTCGATCCGCCGCTTTACCTTGTAGGACTTGGAATAGCTCTTGAAGTTGATCACGTCGCCACAGTATTCCTGCAATGTGAGGATTTTTTTGACGGTAGTGTGGTTCCACTTTGTAGGCTCCAGCGTACTTTTGGAGCCGCCCTTACTGATCCCCTTGCTGGTGCGGTAGGCCGAGGGGTTCAAAATCCCTGCCTCACAGAGCGCCGTTGCAATCTGCATAGGGCCGTTGCCCTCCAAAGCCAAACGGTAGATGCGCCGTACTACCTCGGCGGCCTCCGGGTCAATCACCCAAAACTGGGGATCGCCCGGGTTTTTGATATATCCGTAAGGCGGAGGGGACAGCGGGATGCCGGAATTGCCTTTCATTTTGTTGACGATCCGGCGCTTCTTGGAAATGTCTTTGGCGTACCACTCATTCATAATGTTGCGGAACGGGGTGAAATCATCCTCGCCCTCGTCGCTGTCAACGCCATCGGAAACAGCAATCAGCCGAATGTCGTGCTGCGGGAAAAATTCCTCGGTGAGCTTGCCGACTTCAATGTAGTTGCGGCCCAACCGGGAAAGGTCTTTGACAAACACTGCCGAAATGTACCCGGCCTCGATTGCCTGTATCATTTTCTGAAAACCGGGGCGTTTCATCGTCGTGCCTGTAATTCCATCATCCACGAAAAAGATGGTGTCCGCGTAGCCTTTTTCCTTGGCTACCTTTTGCAGGATCTTTTTCAGATTTTGGATGCTGTTGGACTCGTTGTCCATGTTATCGTCACGGCTCAGACGGCAGTAGAGGGCGGCTGTGCCGGTTGCGTATTTACTTGACTGTTTCAAAATATTCTCCTTCCCAAGCAGTCAAGCAAGGGTTTTATCCTATGTATATTGTACCCCTGCCGACCGCCCATGTTAAGGATGTCGATGGAACAATTAAACTGGCTCTAAATCGGCCAGCATTAGTTTCAAGAGAATGTCACGCATGGGCTCACTCTCGTCCTTATAGGCGGGCGTAACAATGAATGTGATTTTTCCGATTTGATATGTATATTCTTCCTTGCTGGCAGCGTCAGCTATAGCGACCTCCTTCGCGGTATCAAAACACAATGCTAACCTCTCCCCGTTGTCTGCTGGGGAAACATAAAAAGGCGGCACCCGCGCTGGGTGCCGCCCTTTCACCTTTTTCCACGCTGGGTCATTTTGGGGCTGTTGACAAAGCCCACTCAGCGCCGGAAATATGATATAATGAAAAAAGAGCAGTGGGGTGATGGGAATGCAACTGAAGCTGCACATGGTAACGATAGAAGATTTGGTTCCAGAGGGACACTTTCTGCGAAAACTGGAAGCCACACTGGATCTGTCCTTCGTACAAGAAGAAACAGCCAGCCTGTATAGCCGCGGGAACGGCCGCCCGCCCATCAACCCAGTGATGCTGGTGAAGTATCTGCTGGTAGGATACCTGTACGGCATCCCATCGGAGCGGCAGATTGAGCAGCGCATCCAGACAGATGTGGCTCTGCGGTGGTATCTGGGTCTGGATCTGTTTGACCGGGTGCCGGACCACAGTACCATCTCTCAGCTGCGCAAGCGCAAGCCTTCTTTCCGCAAGGTATTCCGCCGGCTGTTTGAGGAAGTGGTGCGTGAGTGCATCGAGAAAGTTCTGGTCAGCGGGCGGCTGGCAGCCACTGACTCTACCCATGTAAAGGCCAATGCCTCCCGGGCGTCGGAGTATCTGGTGGAGATGCGGTCGGAGCCGGGCGCATACTGGGAACGGCTGGACAGCTATGAGGAAGAGGGACTGCAGGAACTAGAGAAACGGACAGGACACCGCCGGAAGAAGCGGACAAAGCAGATCAAGCGGGACAGCCGCCGCAGTCACAAGCAGGTGAGCCGGACGGATCCGGAGGCAGGGCACATGAAGCGGCCGGGGAAACCGGAGGGTCAGTACTACCTGAGCCACCAAACTCTGGACACGGACCACGGTGTGATCCTGGGCGTGACAGTAACACCGGGTGATGTGCATGATTCCGTGCCATACCTGGACCATCTGGAGCAGATCCATCGGGATGTTCCCCCCATTCAGGCGGTCACAGCGGACGCCGCTTACGATTTTCCTCTGGCCCATCGTGTGCTGGAGGAGCAGGGAATCTCTTTTTATGTCAGGCCGCAGCCTTCTGCTGACAGAACCAAGGCGGAATTCAAGCGGGATGCCTTTTCTTATGATGCGGAGAACGATGTCTATCAATGCCCCAATGGGAAAGAGCTTCGCGTGAGGGGGCTGTACCGCAGTGCAAGCGGTGTGTACTGGGAGTATTGGGCGGACCGCGAAGACTGCCGGAGCTGTCCTTTCCGGGAGAAATGTTTGAGCGAAAATGATCAGCGCGGTGCGGGAAGGCTGCTGGACACCTACTTCCGTCCCACGGTCCGTCGGCATCTTACCCGGCAAAACGAGCCGGACTATCTGGATGCGCTGCGCAAGCGGCAGGTCTGGTGCGAGGGCACGTTTGCCGCTCAGAAGTGGGGACATAACTTAACACGCGTCTTGCGGCGGGGTTTAGAGGCAGCGGAGGACCACTGCCTCCTCTCGGCAACCGCTTTGAACTTAAAAAGGATGATCAGATGTATGGGATGACGCCGATGGGCGTCTTTTTTATTGCCATTCTTCCGCTCGTAATAAATGATCAGGCACTTTGTCAACAGCCCCAAGTTGAACCGAGGTCGATGAACTGATTGTCTGTGATACAAAAGTCAGTATCCAATGGAAAATGGAGCGGGACGACTATACCAGCCTGACCGATATTGCAAATGTAAAGGGCAATCAAAGAAAATCTGAACGCCGTTATATTGCTGGTATTAAGGTTTTTCCTATGCCAAAACGCTCGTACAGCAAAAAAGTATCGTTAATCAGAAGGATAGGTTTGTCCTAATAAAAATATTTAGATTGGAGTTTTTCCTGGAGCCCGCCGGAGTCCATAGATTCCGGCGGGTATCTTTTTGCATTTCCCACACTTGGATTTTTAAAGCGGTCAGGCTGGGAACTGCTGGAGAGCATACTCATAATGGCCCTGATCACCGGAGTCGAGTCCTGGAGTCGGCAATTATGCTTGTACTGGAGAGTGCTAGTTAGCAGTAAGAAGCCGTGCATGGCTGGAATAGGAAGACAAAAATTATGCATACTATGGCAGAAAAATAGGGTGACAGGGCGAAATATTCCATTGTGGCAGCGCCGGTTCGGTACTATTTTGATAACAGCACACATAAATGGGGGTGATACGCAGATGTGGATTTTGGAGGAAGGACAGATTTTACCCTATCTGCGTATCCATTACCCTGTGTTTGACCAATCGGGACCGGTTGATATCCAGTGCATAGGCGCACCGGAAGGAGAGGAGAAGCCTCTGGAACCGGATGAAGGCGGGCTGATCAACTATATATTCCGGGTTTCCAACGGAAAGCAGTCTGTCATCGTGAAGCAGGGGCGTTCCACCAGCCGGAAGAATGACAAAATAGTTCTGCCCATATGGCGGAACCGTCAGGAATATGAGACGCTCCGGCTCCGCCATGCCATTGTACCCCAGTACACGCCGGAGACCTATTATGTGGACTGGGAGAACGCAGTTTTTCTGATGGAGGATGTGTCTGATCTCGCCCAGGTTCGGAAGCTGCTCTGCTCGGGAGTCATGCTTCTCGGACTGGCGGAGCAGGTGGGGGAATTTGTTGCGGCGAGCACCTTTTACTGCTCGGAGTTTTATCTGGAGGCAGGCCTATTCCGAAGACTTTCTGCATGCTTCCGCAACAGCGATATGCGGTCGATCATGGAAAACTGGGTTTTCCTGCGGGATGCACCCTACCTCACCCATAATGGAAACCCGGTGCTCAAACAGCTTATCGACCGGGATGATAGCATCAGGGTTTGCTGCTACGAACTGCGCCACAAATTTATGACCCAGGGAGAGGCTCTGATACATGGGGATCTGCATACGTCCAACGTGTTTGCAGACGAGGAGCGGCTCAAGGTTATCGACATGGAGTATACCTTTGCTGGACCGCTCTGCTATGATATCGGATACTTTGCGGCCAGCCTGCTGGCCCAGTATTGCACAGCGTGTTTCCGGCCGTTCCCATCGGAAGAGGCGCGCCGTACCTTTCTCTCCTATCTCCTCTCCAGCCTGCTGGAGCTTTACCACTCCTTTGTGGAGCACTTTACGGAGTTCTGGAGAGAGGATGCAAAGCCGATTTATCAGAGATCGGGCGGATTTTGCGAACACCTGACCCGTGGGTTCCTGCCGGACGTGCTCGGGTTTGCGGCGGTGCCCTGCTTCCCCCAGATTACAACATCCCTGACCCCGGAGTTCGCCCGGCTGGACGGGGAGGCGCGGATACAGGCGCACGAGCTCTGCCTGGTGCTCTGCCGGTACCTTCTGCTTGAGCGGGAGCAGTGGGATACGATGGAGGATGCGGTTCAGGCCATCGGCGCGGTTACGCAGATTTACCTGGATTGCCTGGAATAAACGCAGCAAATTAAGACACATGGCGGGTTTACCATGTGTCTTTTTCTCAAAAAAAATTATTTAGATTAAATGGTGTTGCTCAAATGGACTTTTTGTTATATTTGTTATAATAGAGAAAAAACATGGCTGACGCGCAAGTGGGTACCCACTTGTGTTGCCGGTTATCCGGCAACGCAAAACCCTTTGTCTGCGCCGAGAGATGGGCCGGAACGGAAAATTGAGAAGGAGGATAGAGGGGCATGGAGGACGCAAGAAAATTGTCCGATTTTATTGATCTGGACCTGCTGCAAAGCATTCAGGAGAACTGCTCAAAAGCGATGGGCCTTGCATTTATCGCGGTGGATTACAAAGGCATACCCATTACCAAATACAGCGGCTTCACATCTCACTGCATGCTGGGGAGGCAGGCAAAGGGATTTGCAGAGATGTGTGAGCAATGCGACGCGCACGGCGGACTTTACGCCGCGATCACCGGGCAGCCGTACATCTACCGCTGCCACGCCGGTCTGGTGGATTTCGCGGTTCCCCTCATTGCCAATGGAAGCTATATGGGAGCGGTGCTGGGCGGGCAGGTGCGGCTTCAGGAGGAGAGTGAGCGGGAGCTGGAGCATATCCTTCCACAGCGCCCCAATTGGAAACGGGATAGGGAATGGGAGGAGGCTTACCAGAAGCTGGAGGTCGTCACCTATGAAAAGGTGGAGGCATCTGTAAAGCTGTTGCGCGACATCATCGTGACATTTGTGGAAGGGCGGACTGGAAAGGGGGCGGATGGAGTCCTGAGAGAAAAGGAAAAGCAGCTCTCGGAGGAGCGGGCGGCCCGTCTGGACCTGGAAAAGCAGGTGCAGAAGCAGGAGAGCAATACGGCCCGCCGCAGGACAGAGCTCCACTACTTCTTTTTTGTCATGAACATTATCTCAAAGCTAGCCTATGAGGAGAAGGCGGCCAAAACAGAGGCGGTTTCATACGATTTTGCAGACATGATGCGTTACGTAGCGGGGGCAGAGCATAAAATTTCCACCCTGGGGGAAGAGCTGAACTATATCGGGGCGCTTCTTCGGATACGGAAGGCTTGGGTTCGGGACAAGTTAGCCTATACTATTTCTGTCCCGGAGCAGTATCATCAGGTATCCTGTCCCTTTATGGTATTGTGGCCCATTGTGGAGTGTGCTCTGGAGGGGGCCGACACGGAGACTGCGGAGCCCAGAAAGCTGGATTTCTATGCGGAGGAGGAGAACGGCAGGCTGTTGTTTCAGATTCTCAGCAATGATACCAGCCGATCGGTGGAGGAGCTGACGGAAGAGCTGTCCGGGGCGGCGGAAGAGGGATACTTTCATACAGGCGGTGTGGACCGCCTGCTGAAGCAGACGCTGGGAGGGGGATACCGCCTGATGGTCAACCGGCGGAGAGACGGGCGGGCCGGTGCAGCGGTCAGCTTTTACCTGCCGCTGGAGCGGAACGGATAGCCGGCTCAAGAGTGCTGTAAACGGGAAGGAGCTGCCGCATGAAGCAGATTCTGGTTTTGATTGAAAACGAGTTGGAGCAGAGCATTACAGGGGATATTCTGCGCTCCGGGCTGGGGGCTGAGGTGGAAATCACCCTCGCAGCCGGGGCGGAGCAGGCCATCCAGCAGCTTCAGAGCGGAGCGGTGGATCTCTTCATTGTGGATGTTGAACGGTTTGACGTGGCCCACTGCAATCTGATTACCACGGCGCGAAAGACTGCCCCGGACACCCCGATCCTGGTTACATCGGTGGGGACGCAGGAGGAAATCGCAGGGTATGTCTGGCGCCTCGGCGTCCGGGATTATCTGCTCAAGCCGTACCGGCCCACGTGGCTGTTGGCCGCGGTACGCGCCTTGGTGCGTAAGGAGCGCAGTGTCGGGTGTGTCGCCGACCAGCAGGAGATTTACCTGAGGCGCCTGACGGAGCACCTGCAGAGATTCCAGTATAAAAAGTGCACCGATGCCGCAAGAGAATACCTTGATTTGCTCTATCAAAGTACTGACAATAAGGGTGTTATCCGCACGAGTGTGGTCCGCTTTGCGGAGGGAGTGGCGAAAGCCGGAATCCCGTTCAGCAGGACCACCCAGTGGAAGCTGTCGGGAAGTCTGGAGCACTTTCGGGTCCGCTTTGACCAGCAGGAGCGGAAATATGCAACCTATGAGTTTATTGTCCGGATGCTGGACACGATCTTTGACGCTATAGAGAAGAGCGGGCTGTACGAGGTAGACAGCGAGCAGAAGATCCTGAACTACATTGACCGGAATATCCGGCGGGGGGTCAGCCTGGATGAGGCGGCGGAGTACGCCAATATGAGCTCGTGCTATTTCAGCAAGTTCTTTAAGCGGATGACCGGGAAAAACTATATTACTTATGTGACGGACAGCCGAATTGAAATGGCGAAGCGCATGCTGGTGGACACGGAAATGCCGGTCATCAATATCGCCTATGAGCTGTCCTATAACGAGACAAATTATTTCAGCAAGGCGTTCAAGAAAAAGGTGGGCGTGACGCCCAGCGAGTACCGGACGGCCCATTCGGAGCTGTTCAGGCAGCAGGGGGCGGGCTGATACCGGCCGCGCAGACGCTTTGCAACGCCGGAAAGGGTGGAGAAACATGGAGGAATTCAGCTTCAGCACCAGAATCTTTTTTGGTGAGGGCGCGCTGGAACGCCTGCGCCGGGTGCAGGACAAAAAAGTTATGATTGTGACCGACCGTTTTATGGCGGGCATCGGTGTGCCGGATAAGGTGGCGGGGCACCTGACCCGGTGCCAGGTGTCTGTATTTGACGGCGTGGTGCCGGATCCCCCCATCGAGGTGGTGGCGGCTGGCGTCCAGGCCCTTCAGGACTGCGGCGCGGAGGTAATGATCGCCGTGGGCGGCGGCTCCACCATTGACGCGGCCAAGGCCATCCGGGCGGTTGCGAAGCAGACTCTGCACATCGACACGGACCGGTGGGAGTGCTTTGCCGTGCCCACCACCAGCGGCACCGGCTCGGAGGTCACGGACTACGCCGTGATCACCGACCGGGCGAAGGGGATCAAGTATCCTCTGGACAGCCAGGCGCTGCGCCCGCCGGTCGCCATTTTGGACCCGGAGCTTACAGTTTCCGCCCCGGCCTCGGTAACGGCCGACGCAGGTATGGACGTGTTGACCCACGCACTGGAGGCATATGTCTCCAAGGGAGCCAACGATTTCTCCGACGCGCTGTGTGAGAAGGCGGTTTCTCTGGTGTTTCGCTTCCTGCCGCTGGCCTTTCAGGACGGCACGAATCTGCTGGCCCGGGAAAAGATGCACAACGCCTCCTGCATGGCGGGCCTGGCGTTCAACTCGGCGGGGCTGGGGCTGAACCACGGCATGGCCCACGCCATCGGCGCCAAGCTCCACATCGCCCATGGCCGTATCAATGCCATGTTGCTACCGCATATCATTACATTTAACGCCGACTTGGGCCGGATTCGGAACGGCGAGTACGCCCTGGCGGCAAAAAAGTATCAGCGCATGGCAAAGGTTTTGGACCTGCCGGCCCCCAGTGTGCGGCTGGGCGTGACCAATCTTCTGCGGGAGGTGGAGCGCCTGAACCGCACCCTAAAGATCCCGGCCTCCCTGAAGGAGTGGGGAGCAGAGTCCTCCAAGGTGAAGGAGCTGCGCGGGGAGATTGTTTCCGCTGCCCTGGCGGATGCCACCACCGCGACCAATCCCAGACCGGTTGCGGCGGAGCATGTGGAGGCCCTTTTGAACAAGGTTATGGGGGGATAATCCCGGAGCGGGAAGCGGCGCCCCTATGTTTTCAAAAAAGCACCCGAAGGGTGCTTTTTTGCGTTGTTTATAGGAAAAGTAAAACAAACAGGCTCCGAACAGGTGGGGGACTTCCGACAAAAAAGTATATATGGTAGCCAAGAAAACAGGGAAAGGTTTCCGGTATAATTTCGACAGAAAGCGTGCGAATGCTGTTTCAGGCGCGCCGCGGACCACAATAAGGAGGTAGTAATATGCAACAGGAAGCCCTCGGAATGGTAGAGACGAAGGGCCTGGTTGGCGCCATTGAGGCCGCCGATGCCATGGTCAAGTCCGCCAATGTCAGTCTGGTTGGCTACGAGAAGATCGGTTCCGGCTTGGTTACCGTGATGGTGCGCGGCGACGTCGGCGCCGTCAAGGCGGCCGTGGACGCCGGAGCCTGCTCCGCCGAGAAGGTGGGCGAGGTCGTGGCCCAGCACGTCATCCCCAGACCCCACACCGACGTTGAGAAGATCCTTCCCCATATGGCGTAACCGACATAACGGAAACTTAAATTAATGTTCGGAGGGAACATAGATGAAAGACGAACTGATCAGCAAGGTCATGGACGAGGTCATGAAGAAGATGGGCGCGTCCGACGCGACTTCCGCCCCCGCCGCCGCGTGCTGCGGCAATGGCAGCGCAGCCTGCAACCTAACGGAGTTTGTGGGCACCGCCATCGGCCACACCATCGGCCTGGTGATCGCCAACGTGGACCATCAGATCCACGAGAAGATGGACATCGACCCCAAGTACCGCTCCATCGGCATCATTGGTGACCGTACCGGCGCCGGTCCCCAGATCTTTGCCGCCGACGAGGCGGTGAAGGCCACCAACTGCGAGATCGTGAAGATCGAGCTGCCCCGTGATACCGAGGGCGGCGCCGGCCACGGCTCCCTGATCATCTTCGGCGCCGAGGACGTGTCCGATGCCCGCCGCGCCGTTGAGGTCTGTCTGCGCGAGGTGGACCGCACCATGGGCGACGTCTACGGCAGCCCCGCTGGCCACCTGGAGTTCCAGTACACCGCCCGCGCCAGCCACGCCCTGAACAAGGCCTTCGGTGCTCCCATCGGCAAGGCCTTCGGCATCACCGTCGGCGCTCCCGCCGCCATCGGCGTGCTGCTGGCCGATACCGCCGTGAAGGCCGCCACCGTGGACGTGGTGGGCTACAGCTCCCCTGCCAACGGCGGCACCAGCTTCTCCAACGAGGTCATCCTGACCTTCACCGGCGACTCCGGTGCCGTCAAGCAGGCCATCATCGCCGCCCGTGATGTGGGCATGCAGGTGCTGAAGACCCTGGAGCCCAGCGTGGAGCTCAAGTCCACCACCACCCCCTATATTCTGTAATTGCCGGGAAGGAGTCAGACAGCTATGAAGTCAAAACGTTTTGAAGTTCTGGCCGCCCGTCCGGTCAATCAGGACGGCTACGTGCAGGAGTGGCCTGAGGTGGGCCTGATCGCCATGAACAGCCCCTTCGATCCCAAGCCCAGCATCAAGATTGAACATGGAGTAGTCATCGAGATGGACGGCAAGTGCCGCGCCGATTTCGATATGCTCGACACCTTCATCGCCGACCACGCCATCCGCCTGGGCAACGCGGAGAAGGCCATGGCCATGAACTCCCTGGAGATCGCCCGCAAGATCGTGGACATCAATGTCTCCCGTGAGGAGATCCTGGACATCACCCTGTCCCTGACCCCCGCCAAGCTGACCGAGGTCGTGGGCAAGCTGAACATCGTGGAGATCATGATGGGCATGACCAAGATGCGCGCCCGCATGATGCCCGCCAACCAGTGCCACGTCACCAACGTGCGCGACAACCCGGTTCAGATCGCGGCGGATGCCGCCGAGGCCGGCGTCCGCGGCTTCGCCGAGATGGAGACCACCGTGGCCGTCGCCCGTTACGCCCCCTTTAACGCCATAGCCCTGTTCGTAGGCGCCCAGGTGGGCCGTCCCGGCGTCATGACCCAGTGCGCCCTGGAGGAGGCCACCGAGCTGCAGCTCGGCATGCGCGGCTTCACCACCTACGCTGAAACCATCTCCGTCTACGGCACCGAGCCCGTCTTCATGGACGGCGACGACACCCCCTACTCCAAGGCGTTCCTGGCCAGCTGCTACGCCAGCCGCGGCCTGAAGATGCGCTTTACCTCCGGAACCGGCTCCGAGGTCCAGATGGGCTATGCCGAGGGCAAGAGCATGCTGTACCTGGAGGCCCGCTGCCTGGCCGTCACCAAGGGCGCCGGCGTGCAGGGCACTCAGAACGGCTCCGTGTCCTGCATCGGCGTGCCCGCCGGCGTGCCCGGCGGCATCCGCGCCGTGGCCGCTGAGAACCTGATCGCCATGCTGCTGGATCTGGAGTCCACCACCTCCAACGACCAGACCTTCACTCACTCCGACCTGCGCCGCGTGGCCCGCACGGTGCCCCAGCTCTTCTCCGGCACCGACTACATCTGCTCCGGCTACTCCGCCACCCCGAACTACGACAACATGTTCGCCGGCTCCAACTGGGACGCCGAGGACTACGACGACTGGACCATCATCCAGCGCGACATGAAGATCGACGGCGGCCTGCAGCCTGTCCGGGAGGAGGACGTGCTCAAGGCCCGCAACAAGGCCGCCCGCGCCCTGCAGGGTATGTTTCGTGAGCTGGGCCTGCCTGAGATCACCGACGCCGAGGTGGAGGCCGCCACCTATGCAAACGGCTCCAACGACATGCCCGAGCGCAACGTCAACGAGGATCTGAAGGCCATCGAGGACATGATGGCCCGCAAGGTGACCGGCGTTGACTTCGTGAAGGCTCTGGACCGCGCCGGCTTCCCCGATGTGGCCCACAACATCTACAACATGCTCCGCCAGAAGGTGGCCGGCGACTATCTGCACACCGCCTCCATCTTCGACGAGCAGTTCCACGTGCTCTCCGCCGTCAATGTGCCCAACGAGTATCACGGGCCCATGACCGGCTATCAGATCAGCGAGGAGCGCTGGAACCAGCTGAAGAACATTCCCAACGCCATCCGTCCGGAAGATATCTAAGAGGGGTGAAGCAGTCATGACGTTTGATGAAAACACTCTGCGCAGTGTAATTGAAGAGGTCCTGAAGGAGATGGGCGAGGTGAGCGGCACCGCCGCCCCCGCTGCGGCGCCTGTCACCGTGGCCGCGGGCAAGCTGACCATCACCGAGAATGGCGAGGCCCGGAAGGGCACCGCCGCCGACGAGGTGGTCATCGGCCTGGCACCCGCCTTCGGCACCAAGCAGGTTAAGACCATTATCGACCTGCCCCACGACAAGGTGCTCCGCGAGATCATCGCCGGCATCGAGGAGGAGGGCCTGAAGTGGCGCATCATCAAGGTGTACCACACCTCCGACGTTTCCTTCATCGCCCATGTGGCCGCCGAGTACTCCGGCTCTGGCATCGGTATCGGCATCCAGTCCAAGGGCACCACGGTCATCCACCAGAAGGATCTGCCCAACCTGTCCAATCTGGAGCTGTTCTCCCAGGCGCCTCTGATCGACCTGGACACCTACCGCAAGATCGGCAAGAACGCCGCCAAGTACGCCAAGGGCGAGTCCCCCACGCCGGTTCCCACCAAGAACGACCAGATGGCCCGCCCCACCTATCAGGCGCTGTCCGCCCTGCTCCACATCAAGGAGACTGAGCTGGTGGACAACAACAAGAAGCCGCAGGCCGTTACGGTCTCGTTCCAGTAAAGGAGGCAGCACGTTTTATGGATCAGGAACTTTTGATGAAGCAGATCGTGGAGCAGGTTATGGCCGCCATGAAGAACGGCACTCCCGCTTCCGCGCCCGCCGCCGCTTCCAGCTGCGGCTCCAAGGTCACCGCGGCCAATTATCCTCTGGCCGAGAGCATGGCCGACCAGATCAAGACCCCCACCGGCAAGGACTTCACCTCTCTGAGCTATGAGAAGGTCATTAACGGCGAGCTCTCCGCCGACGACATGCGCATCGCGCCCGAGACCCTGGAGATGCAGGCCCAGGTGGCCGAGTCCGTCCACCGCGAGGCCTTTGCCGGCAATCTGCGCCGCGCAGCCGAGCTCATCGCCGTGCCCGACGACCGCCTGCTGGAGATCTACAACGCCCTGCGTCCCTACCGCTCCACCAAGCAGGAGCTGCTGGACATCGCCGGCGAGCTGGACGGCAAGTACGGCGCCAAGACCGCCGCTTCCCTGGTGCGGGAGGCTGCCGAGGTTTATGAGAAGCGCGGCCGCCTGAAGAAGTTCTAATCATACTTCAGAGTCAGGAGGCCCCAGAATGAAACTGGTCGCAGGCATTGACATCGGAAACGCGACAACAGAGACAGCATTGGCCCGGCTCGAGGGCGGTCATGCGGTCTTTCTGGCCAGCGGAACCGTCCCCACCACGGGCATCAAGGGGACCCGCCAGAACATCAACGGCATCTTTCACTCCCTGACCAACGCTTTGGAGAAGGCCGGGCTGGAGCTCAAGGAGCTGTCGGAGGTGCGCCTGAACGAAGCCGCCCCCGTCATCGGCGATGTGGCCATGGAGACCATTACCGAGACCATCATCACCGAATCCACCATGATCGGCCACAACCCTGCCACACCCGGCGGAATGGGCGTGGGCGTAGGCGAGACGGTCCTCATCACGGAGCTGGAACAGGCGCCGGTCGGGCAGGACTATATTGCAGTGGTGCCCGGGACGGTGGACTTTGAGGTGGCGGCCCGGCTGATCAACCGGGCCACCGCCGGGGACCGCAAGGTCACCGCAGCCATTGTCCAGCGGGATGACGGCGTGCTGATTCACAACCGCCTGACCTGCAAGATCCCGATCGTAGACGAGGTGGCGCTGATTGACAAGGTGCCCATCGGTATGCGTTCCGCCGTGGAGGTGGCCGCCGTGGGCGGCGTGGTGGAGGTGCTCTCCAACCCCTACGGCATCGCCACCCTGTTTGGCCTGTCCTCCGATGAGACCCGGCAGGTGGTGCCCATCGCCCGGGCTTTGATTGGAAACCGCTCGGCGGTGGTGATCAAGACCCCGGCCGGAGACGTGAAGGAGCGGAAAATTCCGGCCGGCACGATTGAGCTGCTGGGGGAAAACCGCAGCGTCAAGGTGGATGTGGACGACGGGGCCGACAGGATCATGAAGGCCGTGGAGTCCATTCCCAGCCTGGAGGATGTGCGGGGAGAGCCGGGAACCAACGCCGGCGGCATGCTGGAGAAGGTGCGCCAGGTCATGGCGAATCTGACCAGCCAGCACCCCAAGGACATCAAGATTCAGGATCTGCTGGCGGTCGACACGTTCACACCCCAAAAGGTTCAGGGCGGCCTGGCCAACGAGTTTTCCCAGGAGAACGCCGTGGGCATCGCCGCCATGGTCAAGGCGGACCGCCTCCAGATGGAGGCCATCGCCCGGGAATTTGCCCAGCAGATCGGGGTTCCGGTTGAGGTGGGCGGCGTGGAGGCCGACATGGCCATCCGCGGCGCCCTCACTACCCCGGGCACCAATAAGCCCCTGGCCATTCTGGACATGGGCGCCGGCTCGACAGACGCCTCCATCATCAACGCCGAGGGACAGATCCACTCCATCCACCTGGCCGGAGCGGGCAACATGGTCACACTTCTGATTCAGTCGGAGATGGGACTGCCCGACTTCGACACGGCGGAGGATGTGAAGAAGTACCCCCTGGCCAAGGTGGAGAGCCTGTTCCACATCCGCCACGAAAACGGCACCGTGGAGTTCTTCCAGCAGCCGCTGGATCCCAACCTGTTCGCCAAGGTGGTCATTCTCAAGGAGGGCAAACTGCTCCCTCTGGAGGGCGACTGGAGCATGGAGAAGATCCGGCTCATTCGGCAGCAGGCCAAGCAGAAGGTGTTCGTCACCAACGCAATCCGGGCCCTGACCCGGGTCAGTCCCACCGGCAATGTCCGGGATATTCAGTTCGTGGTGCTGGTGGGCGGCTCCGCGCTGGACTTCGAGGTTCCGCAGATGGTGACCGATGCACTTTCCCAGTACAAGGTTGTCGCGGGCCGCGGAAATATCCGCGGCACCGAAGGCCCCCGCAACGCGGTGGCCACCGGGCTGGTGCTCTCCCTGACGGAAGGGAGGGGCTGATATGCCCGTAATCCAAGAAAGGATCAAGCCCACCGTCCATGTCCGCTGTGCAGAGGACGCCCCGCAGGAGGTACTGCGGCAGCTTCAGTACGGCATGGAGGAGGAGGGCATTCCCTGGGAGGCCGCGGCCGGGACGGGCAACGCCCTGTCCCTGGCCTGGGAGGCCGCCCGGAGCTCCCGGCTGGAGGTGGGAATCGGCCTGGACCGACAGGCGCTGGTTCTCCACTACTCCAAGCTGGAGCGTGAGCAGCCCCTGTTCCGTATTCCCGCCGATTCCGGTATGGAGACGGTGCGGGCGCTGGGGGCCAATGCGGCGCGGCTTGTGAAAAAGCTGCCGCTGAAGGCCCTGGACAGGAGGTGAGAGCATGCAGCAAAAAAGCCTGGGACTCATAGAGATCCAAGGCCTGGCGGCCGGCATCGAGGCCGCCGACGCGGCGGTGAAGTCGGCCAATGTGGAGCTGGTGGGCTATGAGCTTACCAAAGGCGGAGGCTGGACCACCATCAAGATCCTGGGCGATGTGGGCGCGGTGAAGGCAGCGGTGGATGCCGCGCGGATTGCCGCCGGAAAGGTGAGCCGGGTGGTAAGCACCCGGGTAATCGCGCGGCCGTCCATGGGGCTGACCGGCTTGATCCACAACACCGACACGGTGGGAGATCAGCCGCCGGAGCCGCCTACGCCGCCCACTCCAACTGATCCGCCGGAGCCGACGAAGCCTCCGGCAGATGCACAGTCCGTTGAGGAGAGTGCTCCGGAGGCGATGGAGTCCCCGGAGGAGGCGCAGCCCGCTGAGGAGGGCGCTTCGGAGGCGATGGAGTCTCCGGAGGAGGCGCAGCCCGTCAAGGAGGGCGCTTCGGAGGCGATGGAGTCTCCGAAGGAGGCGCAGCCCGTCGAGGAGGGCGCTTCGGAGGCGATGGAGTCTCCGAAGGAGGCCCCCTCCGAAAAGGGGAAGGAAACGCCCTCCAAACGGCGGGGAAAAAAGTCCGCAAAACGCTGAACCGCGCAGAAAAGCGGGACGGCAGCACTGATTTTTCTAATATTTTCTAGGAGGTTATCACAATGGGTGAAGCTCTGGGTATGATCGAGACAAAAGGTCTGGTCGGCGCGATCGAGGCGGCCGATGCCATGACCAAATCCGCCAACGTTACGCTGATGGGCTATGAGAAGATCGGCTCCGGCCTGGTCACCGTCATGGTCCGCGGCGACGTGGGCGCGGTCAAGGCCGCAGTGGACGCCGGCGCCTGCGCCGCCGAGAAGGTGGGCGAGATCGTGGCGCAGCACGTCATCCCCCGTCCCCACACCGACGTGGAGAAGATTCTGCCGAAGGGCCTGTAAAAAGAGGCTTAAGGCATGGACAAGAACAACGTGGTTTCAACAGAGATTGTCCGCCGGATCACCCGCATGGTGGTGGAGGAGCTCCAGAAGCAGCAGCGGCTGGAACGCTCCACCCCCATTGGGGTCTCCAACCGCCATGTCCATCTGGACCGGGCGGACATGGATGCTCTGTTTGGTCCGGGCAGCGAGCTGACGGTCAAAAAAATGCTCGGCCAGCCGGGGCAGTATGCTGCGGAAGAGACCGTCACCATCCGCGGCCCCAAAGGGGAGCTCAGCCGCGTGCGCGTGCTGGGGCCCCTGCGCTCTCAGACGCAGGTGGAGATCTCCATCGCCGACGGCTTCACGCTGGGGGTCAAGCCCCCCGTGCGCGAGTCCGGTCAGTTGAAGGATACCCCGGGTATTGAAATCATCGGGCCCTGTGGGAGCGTAAAGAAGGACAGCGGCGTGATCGCGGCGCTGCGGCACGTGCACATGACCCCGGAGGACGCGGCGCGCTTCGGCGTGGAGGACGGCCAGTATATCCGGACGGAAATCGAGGGCCTGCGGGGCGCGATCCTGTGCAACGTGCTGGTGCGCGTCTCCGACAAGTACGCGCTGGAAATGCACATTGATGTGGAAGAGGCCAATGCTCTGGGCGTCAAAAACGGCGACCGGGCCTTTTTCCTTGACGATTGAGCCGGGAGGGAGGCAGGGCGGAGATGGGCCAGGAGCTGACGCAAGCCAACGAGACCCTTCTGGAATTTGAGCGGCTGATTCAAACCGGAGGCTGCAATGCCTGGAAGGGCGCGCTACGAACCGGGGTGGATCTGGGCACCGCCAACATCGTGCTGGCGGTGGTGGATGAGCAGAACCGGCCGGTGGCCGGGGCCTCTTATCCCTCCACAGTGGTCCGGGACGGTATCGTGGTGGACTACATGGGGGCGGTTCGGGCGGTCACGCATCTGAAAGGACAGTTGGAGGAGCGCCTGGGCGTCATGCTGGACGCCGGAGCCTGTGCCATCCCGCCCGGTATCCTTGAGGGCAATGTGAAGGCCATTGGAAACGTCGTGGAGGCGGCGGGTTTCCGTCTGACCAACATTGTGGATGAGCCCACGGCGGCCTCCTCCGTGCTGGGCATTTCCGACGGCGCAGTGGTGGACGTGGGCGGCGGCACCACAGGGATCAGCGTCCTGAAGGACGGAAAGGTGATTTTCACGGGCGACGAGCCTACGGGAGGCACCCATATGACGCTGGTGCTGGCCGGCTTCCACGGCTGGAATACTCAGGAGGCCGAATTGGCCAAGCGGGATCCGGCGCAGGAGGCCAATGTGTTTCCTGTGATCAAGCCGGTTGTGGAGAAAATGGCGTCCATTGTCAAGAACTACCTTCGGGAGTATCCGGTGGAGACGGTCTATGTGGTGGGCGGCGCGTGCTGCTTCACCCAATTTGAATCGGTATTCGAGAAATTTCTGGGTGTCCCCGTGGTCAAGCCGGCGGCTCCGCTACTGGTGACGCCCCTGGGGATCGCCGTAAACTGCAAGCTGTAAAGTAGGTGAGGACCGTTGATGACGGAGCAACTGCGCAGGATGGCGGATGAGGCGTTTGTCGAGATTCTGGCCCAGCGCGTTGTGGAGAAGCTCCTGGCGCGGCAGAAGCAGGCGCTGGTAGTCTACACCGGTTCCAACATCGGTGAGGCTGCCGCGCTGGAGGCCATGAGCCGTCTGCGCGGAGAGGGCTTCACGTTCCGGGTGCTCCTCTCGCGGGGGGCGTCCGGCCTGCTGGACGTGGAACGGCTCCGCTCCGTTCTGGAGCCGGAGAAGCTGTGGGTGGAGACTCCGGAAGAGACCCCGGAGGCGCTGACTGCCCGGTACGACACCATTTTGGTTCCGGCCATGACGGTACATACCGCCGCCCACGTGGCCGCCTGCATGGCGGACACACCGGCGTCGGCCGTCATTCTGGACGGCCTGATGCGGGGAAAGAACGTGGTGGTGAACATCGACGGCTGTTGCCCGGATCCCGCCGAGCGCCTAAAGCGCGGCTTCCATATGACGGAGCCGCTGAAGCAGGCGCTTCGGAACAATCTGGAGACCCTGCGCTCCTTCGGCGCACGCCTGACCACCTCCGGCGGCCTCTATGACAAGACGCTGTGGGCGGTCGGGGGACCACAGACCCGGACGGCGGCGCTGGCCGCGAGGCAGGAGGCCGAGTTCCGGAAGCCGGAGGGGCCTGCCCGTGTCCGGCTGGAGGGCAGGGTCCTGAGCGGACGCCACGTTCAGGGATGTCCGCCCCACAGCACCCTGTGGGTGCCGCGGGAGACCCTGATTACCCAACTGGCCGCCGATGAGGCGCGCCGCCGGGACATCTGCATCCGAAAAGAGACGTAAAGCAGGTGGCAAAATGTATTTGGGAAGAGTGATCGGGACCGTGGTTTCCACCAGTAAGAACGAGCATCTGGTGGGGATGAAGCTCCTGATCGTGGAAAAGCTGACGGAGCGTCTGGAGCGGGAAGGCACCAGCGAGGTGGCCGTGGACTCCGTGGGAGCGGGCGCCGGCGAGATCGTCATTGTCTGCAAGGGCAGCTCCGCGCGCTATGTGTTCGGCAAGGGCGATGCCCCGGTGGATACCTCCATCGTGGGCATTGTGGATACGGTAGAGGTGGGCTGATGGCGAATCTTTACACCAAAACCGGAGACAAAGGCCAGACCAGCCTGGTGGGCGGCTCCCGGGTGAGCAAGTCCAGCCTGCGGGTGGAATGCTACGGCACCATCGACGAGGCCAACTCCATGCTGGGTCTGGCGTATGCTCAGACCGACCGGGAGTATATCCGCACTACCGTTCACCACATCCAGGGACGGCTGTTCGCCCTGGGGGCCGAGCTGGCCAGTGACGAGCAGGGTGCGGCCAGGCTGACGGGGAAGATCTCGGAGGAGGATGTGGCTTTTCTGGAGGGCGTGGTGGACAAGTGCACCGAGACCACGGGGAAGCAAACTCATTTCGTGATTCCGGGCGTGGATCCCGCCTCGGCGGCGCTCCATGTGGCCCGTACCATTGTCCGCCGGGCGGAGCGCCATGTGGTGGCCCTGTCGGAGAGCGAGCCGGTACGGGAGGTGCTGGCCCGCTACATTAACCGCCTGTCCGACGCGGTGTACGCGCTGGCCAGGCTTCAGGAGGATCTGACGCAGGAGGAGCGCCTGAGGGCGCAGGTGACTGCGCTGGTCCGGAAACAGATGTCCGCCCCGGAGGGTGGCCTGCCCCCCTTTAGTTTGGCATCGCTCCAGAGGATGGCCCAGCGGGCCGTGGAGCGGGCCGGACAGCTCGGGGTTCCGGTGGTGTTCTCCGCAGTGGACAGCGGCGGCAATCTGGTCCTGCTCCATAGAATGGAGGGCGCGCTGCTGGGCAGCGTGGACATCTCAGCCGGAAAGGCCTATACCGCCAACGCCTTCCAGATGCCGACCCATGAGCTGGGCCAGGCGGCCCGGCCGGACGGCCCGCTCTACGGCATTGACGCTTCCGCTCCCGGGAAAATCGTGCTGTTTGGCGGCGGGTTCCCCTATGTGGTAAGCGGGGAAGTCGTGGGCGGCATCGGCGTATCCGGCGGTACAGTGGAACAGGATCTGGACATCGCACGGTATGCGATGTCTCTCTAAGGAGGAACAGCAAATGAACATTGACGAGAATGTGGTCGAATCCATTGTGAAGCGGGTTGTATCCCAGCTGAGCACGGAGACTGCTTCCATCCAGACCTGCCCGTCTGGCGGGGACTGGGGTGTATTTGAGAGCATGAACGACGCGGTGGACGCGGCCGTGGCGGCCCAGCGGGAGTACCTGAACCGCTCCATGCACGACCGGGCCCGCTATGTCCAGGCCATCCGCGACGTGGTGCTGGACCAGGAGAACCTGGAGCACATCTCCCGCCTGGCCGTGGAGGAGACCGGCATGGGCGGTTATGAGTACAAGCTCATCAAAAACCGTCTGGCCGCGGTCAAGACGCCCGGCATCGAGGATCTGACCACCGACGCCATGAGCGGCGACGACGGCCTGACCCTGGTGGAGTACTCGCCTTTTGGCGTGATCGGCTCCATCACCCCCACCACCAACCCCACGGAGACCATCATCTGCAACTCCATCGGCATGCTGGCGGCGGGGAACGCGGTGGTGTTTAGCCCCCACCCCCGGGCCAAGAAGGTGTCCCTGCACCTGATCCAGCTCATCAACAAGGCCCTCTGCAAGGCAGGCGCGCCCGCCAACCTGGTGGCCACCGTGTCCGCCCCCTCGATTGAGAACACCAACGCCATGATGAGCCACCCCAAGATCCGCATGCTGGTGGCCACCGGCGGCCCCGCCATCGTCAAAACGGTGCTCTCCAGCGGCAAGAAGGCCATCGGCGCCGGCGCCGGCAATCCCCCCGTTGTGGTGGACGAGACCGCCGACATCGAGAAGGCCGCCAAGGATATTGTGGACGGCTGCTCCTTTGACAACAACCTGCCCTGCATCGCCGAGAAGGAAGCCATCGCCGTAGACTCCGTGGCCGACTACCTGATCTTCAACATGAAGAAGAACGGCGCCTACGAGGTCAAGGATCCCGCCGTGATCAGCCAACTGGTGGAGCTGGTGACCAAGGAGGGCAAGAGCCCCAAGACCGAGTTTGTGGGCAAGAGCGCCAAGTACATCCTGGACAAGATCGGCATTACCGTGGGAGACGACGTGAAGGTCATCCTCATGGAGGCCAAGGAGGACCACCCCTTCGTGCAGGTGGAGCTCATGATGCCCATCCTGCCCGTGGTGCGGGTTCCCGATGTGGACCAGGCCATTGAGATGGCTGTCCGGGTGGAGCACGGCAACCGCCACACCGCCATGATGCACTCCCGCAATGTGGAGAAGCTGACCAAGATGGCCAGGCTCATCCAGACCACGATTTTTGTGAAAAACGGCCCCTCTTACGCCGGTATCGGCGTAGGCGGCGAGGGCTATACCACGTTTACCATCGCCGGTCCCACCGGAGAGGGCCTGACTTCGGCCAAATCCTTTGCCCGGCGCCGCAGGTGTGTGCTCGTCGGAGGGATGGACGTCAGATAAACGGAGGTTTGGGCCATTATGCAAGAGAATCTGCTCGGCCTGGTGGAGCAGGCCGGTGTGGTGGGAGCCGGCGGCGCCGGATTTCCCACCCATGTGAAGCTCAAGGCCCAGGCGGACACCGTCATCATCAACGGAGCGGAGTGTGAACCGCTGCTCCGGGTGGATCAGCAGTTGATGGCCCTCCAGGCCGGTGATCTGCTGGACGCCCTCGACCTGCTTGTGGAGCAGGTCGGGGCATCCCAGGGGGTGGTGGCGCTCAAGGAGCACTACCACGCGGCGGTGGAGGCGCTGGAGCGGGAGCTGTCCAGGCATCCCGGGCTGAGGGTTCACCGGATGGGCGCATTTTATCCCGCCGGTGACGAACAGGTGATCGTCTACGAAGTGACCGGACGTGTGGTCCCGGAGGGGGGCATTCCCCTGAATGTGGGCGTGGTGGTCAGCAATGTGGAGACGGCCCTCAATGTGCTGGCGGCCGTCCGGGATCAGACCCCAGTGATTGAGAAGTATGTCACGCTGACCGGCGCGGTGCGCACCCCCAAGACCGTGAAGGTGCCCCTGGGCATCACAGTGGCGGAGGCGCTGGCCCTGGCGGGCGGCCCCACCGTGGAGCACTATGAGGTCATCAACGGCGGGCCCATGATGGGGCGTGTGGTGAGCACCGGAAGCGCTATCACCAAGACCACAAAGGGGCTCATCGTGGTCCCGGAGGGCCACGCCCTCCTCCAGAGCCTGAACCGGCCCGTGCCGCGGATGCTCCAGGATGCCCGGGTGGCCTGTATGCAGTGCTCCCTGTGCTCCGAGGTCTGCCCACGGGGCCTGCTGGGGCACCGCATCCAGCCGCATAAGATGATGCGCCTGGCCGCCTATGGTACTCTCTGCGACCCGGAGTATACCCCCATGAACGCCTTTCTGTGCTGCGGCTGCCGCCTGTGCGAGTATGCCTGTGTGATGGGGCTCCAGCCCTGGAAAATGAATGGGATGCTCAAGGGCGAGATGGGAAAGAAGGGTGTCCGCAATGCGCTGCACAACCAGCCGGAGGCGGCCGCGCCGTTCCGGCAGTACAAGCGATACCCGGTTCACAAGCTGATTCATCAGTTGGGGCTGGATGCCTATGATGTCCCCGCTCCGATGGAGGATAGCTCCCGCGATTATCAAATGGTGACCCTGCCGCTGAGCCAGGGGGTGGGCGCATCCGCCCAGCCTGTGGTGCGTGCAGGGGACAGAGTGGAGAAGGGAGCCCTGATTGCAACGGCCCCAGAGGGTAAGCTGGGGGCGAACCTTCATGCAAGCATCGCGGGCAAGGTGACCGCGGTGACCGAGCGAGAGATTACCATCCAACAATAAAGACAACAATAAAGATTGGAGAGGAACTGATTTATGGATATCTTGGCTCTGATCGCCGCATTTGGCGGCGGCATTATCGGCGCTTACATGGGCGCCCTTCCCGCCTTTATTATGACTGGTATCTACGCCCTGGTGGGCGGAGTCCTGACGGCTGCCGGCGTGGGCGGCGATGTTGCAGTCAACTACCTCGCCTTTGGTTCCTTTGTCGGCCCCCACATCGCCTTTGCCGGCGGCGTGGCGGCCGCCGGATATGCGGGCCGCAAGGGCAAGCTGGCCTCCGGCACCGACATCCTGTCCTCCCTCAACGGCCTGGGTGAGCCCGATGTGCTCCTGGTGGGCGGCATCTTCGGCGTGCTGGGCTTCCTGATCCACTACTGCATCGGCCTGCTGCCCGTCATCGGCAGCGCCGGCCCCGCCACCACCGACCTGCCCGGCATCACCGTCTTCATTCTGGCGGTTGTCACCCGTCTGGCCTTCGGCAAGACCGGCCTGACCGGCAAGTACACCGGCTCCGGAAAGCGCGAGTGGTTCGCCACCGGGAAGGGCTTCATCTATAACGTGGTACTGGGCGGCGGCATCGGCATTGTTGTGGGCTTCATCGCCGCGTTCCTGTACGAGAATGAGTTCACCGCCGCGTTCAGCATCTTCCCGATCGTGTGCTTCGGCTTTGCGGCTATCACGCTGATCTTCACCCAGACCGGCTTCGCCACGCCCGCGACCCATCACATTTTCCTGCCCTCCGGGCTGGCCGCCGTGGCCGGCATTACCGCCTGGGGCCCTGCGGGCGCTCTGCTGGGCGTGCTCTTCGGCATCCTGGGCTCCCTGCTGGGCGATCTGGTGGGTAAGAGCCTGAACAGCCACTGCGACACCCACATCGACCCCCCTGCCACCACAATCTTTATCCTGACGATTGTGATCAACGCTGTCAGTAGCGTGATCAATGCCTGAACTAGCAGAGGAATCCATAGGAAAAGAGGCCAGTTATGGGAAAGTCCATCGGATTACTGGAATTGAAAAGCATCCCCGTCGGCATTGAAACCGCCGATGCGGTGCTGAAGGCCGCCAATGTGGAGCTGCTGACCGCGACCCCCACCTGTCCGGGTAAATATGTCATTATCATCTGCGGCGCGGTAGGCGCCGTGAAGAGCGCCATGGAGAGCGGCCGCCAGACAGCGGGCATCTATCTGGTCGGGCACCACACCATCAACAACGTGCATGCCTCCGTCCCGGAGGCGATCGTGGGCACGTCGGAGGTGGGACACATCGCCTCCATCGGCGTGATTGAGACTATGACGGCTTTGACCGCCGTTGAGGCGGGGGACTATGCCGCCAAGGCCGCGAATGTCCGCCTGATGGAGATCCGCATTGCCCGCGGCCTGGGCGGCAAGGGCTTTGTCATTCTCACCGGCGAGGTTTCCGCGGTTCGCTCTGCGGTTAAGGCCGCGATGAATCAACTGGAGGAGACCGGGGATATTACAAGCAGCAGCGTGATCGCATCGCCTCATCCGGGACTGATTGACAAGCTGACAAATTAAGGGAAACAGGAACAGACACGGAAAGGAGGGCCATCGGTATGGCTTCGCAGGATTGCCCCAACTGCCACTATCCAGCACCCAACCGCAAAAAGCCTGGGGAGGGGGAGCGCGTGCCCCAGGGCATGTACCACACCCCCGGCAGGAGCAGTGAGACGGAGGAGTGCCCCCAGTGCTTTTACCAGCCGGAGGCAGTGGAGGAAAAGCCGGAGGAGGAGTGTCCCCAGTGCTTCTACCAGCCCGAGGACGGGCAGAAGCGGGAGAAGGACAAGGAGGACGACTGCTCTCAGTGCTTCTATAAGCCGGATAAATAAGAATTTGTTTAAATTATATATGTCTTTTTGACTATCTTTTTATATCTCCTTAAATGTCCGCAAAGCCTTATTTTATAGGCTCTACGGGCATTTTGCTTTTGTGGTAAACCTCACATATCTAGGTCTATCTTC
>OKSB01001021.1_pt1 | contig 29207 bp, 20 predicted proteins | sample 1601171 | NCBI WGS metagenome assembly OKSB01 (sample SAMEA3541496, study PRJEB24748) | human gut metagenome | biome: human gut; feature: human-associated habitat; material: faeces | place: China | collected 2012 | reverse complement strand
AGGTCCTCGCGCTTGTAGAGGTAGTAGTCGTAGTCGCCGTCGTAGACCGTGACTTGTCCGTCGCGGATGTCGATGACGCGGTTGGCCACGGCGCGTACCAGGTGCTCGTCGTGGCTGATTAGCACGATGGTACCGGGGAAGTTTTGCAGGGCGTTCTCGAGCATGTCCACCGAGTCGATGTCCAGGTGGTTGGTGGGCTCGTCCAGGCACAGGAGCGCCTCGGGGGCCACGAGCATCTTTGCCAGGGCCAGACGCGCCTTTTCACCGCCGGAGAGGACGCGTACCTGCTTTTCGATTGCGTCGTTGTCGCTAAACAGGAAGGCGCCCAGCAGGCTGCGCTGCTGCGGCACGGTCCACTTGGGCGTGACGGTGTCGATCTCTTGCAGGACGGTATTGGACTCGGTCATGCCCTCGAGTGCGTGCTGGGCGTAATAGGCCACGCCCACGTTGGTGCCTAGGTCGCGGGTGCCGGTGGTGGGCGGCTCCAGGCCGGCGAGGATCTTCATGAGGGTGGACTTGCCGGCGCCGTTGGGGCCGACGAGCGCCACGTGCTCGCCGCGGTAGAGCTTGAGGTCGATGTCGCTGTAGATGTGCTTGTCGCCGTAGGACTTGGATACGCCCTCGAGCCCCACGACCATGTCGCCGGAGCGCGGCGGGTCGGGGAACTTAAAGTCGATGTGCTTGTGGCCCTCGGGCAGGATGACGAGCTCCTTTTTGATCTGCTCAATCTTGCGGATGCGCTCCTGCGCTTGGGCGGCCTTGGTGGGCTTGTAACGGAACTTGTCGACGAAGACCTGCATATGGGCGATGTCGCGCTCCTGCGCGGCACGCTTTGCGCGCATCTGCTCCAGGTTGTCCTCGCGCTGCTTGAGGTAGCTGCTGTAGTTGCCGGTGTAGGTGGTTACGCGGCGGTTCTCGAGCGCGGCGACGTGGTCGACGCAGGCGTCCATAAACGCGCGGTCGTGGCTGACGATGAGCACGGCGCCGTCATAGTTGGCGATAAAGCCGCGCAGCCACTGGACGCTCTCGAGGTCCAGGTGGTTGGTGGGCTCGTCCAGAAGCAGCAGGTCGGGGTGACGCAGGAAGAGCTTGGCAAGCGCGATGCGCATCTGCCAGCCGCCCGAGAACTCGGAGCACGGGCGCTCGAAGTCGGTGACTTTGAAGCCGAGGCCGGATAAGATCTTTCGGGCGTTGCTCTCGAGCTCGTAGCCGCCCAGGTGCTCAAAGCGGTCCTGGACCTGGCCGTACTCGTTAAGGAGTGCGTCGACGTCCTTGCCCTGCTCGGAGAGCTCGGTGATCTGGGCCTGCAGTTCGTTGGCGCGCTCGCCCATGCGGCGGATTTCCTTGGCGGCGGCCATGACCTCGGCAAGGATGGTGGTGTCCTTGTGCTCCAGATTAGTTTCCTGCTCTAGGTAGCCCACCTGGCAGTCCTTGGCGTACTGGACCTGGCCAGAGTCGGGACTGTCGATGCCCATGATGATCTTAAGCATGGTGGTTTTGCCGGCGCCGTTGGGGCCCACGAGCGCGAAGCGCTCGCCGGGGTTGATCTGGAAGGACGCGCCGCTAAAGAGGACGCGTGCGCCGAAGCTTTTTTCGATCTTGTCGACCAGGAGGATCATGGTGCCGCCTTTGACCTTGTGTGCCAATATGAAAAAAGGCCCCAACTTGCGTTGGAGCCTCATTCAATGCTCGGGTGGAGACGAGGGGGATCGAACCCCTGACCTCTTGACTGCCAGTCAAGCGCTCTCCCAGCTGAGCTACGCCCCCGTGCGAAGAAGTACTATACGGGAACTCGGACCACGATGCAAGGACAATTTTGAACAATTTTGCGGCGCGTGGAACGGGTGTGGGGCCGAAAGGACCCACGATGCCCGATCCATCTGGTCGCTTAATAAACAGATCGGTTTACTACGCTGATTCCCGGATTTCCGAACTCACGCTTACTTTCGCATAACGGGCAGGCGATCTACCTGCGGTTTTACGAGCGGCGAATTCGGTGTGCTCAGCCACACTCAATCCAACGTAGTAAACCGGCATGGTTTTAAAATGGCACTTAATTACTAACAGCATATAAAGTATTAAAATTGCTCACATTGAAATTATTACTTACCAATACCAAGCCAATTGCACAGAACGTTGGCCCGCAATCTGGTCTCAGCGCATCTCATCGCCTCGGTTTTTGGTTTGTAGCACAACTCCAATCGCTCACACACACTGTGAATGATGGCATCAAGCTGATCGTGATCATTGAGCATGTCATGGGTTACAAGAAATACGTCGTATCCCATGCTTTGCAATGCTGTCATTCGGGTGGCATCGTGGTCAAGCACAGCGCCCGATCCATGAATAACCTCACCTTGAAGTTCGATAATCACGGCCTTCATTGTTATTGGGTTTACGATGACGATATCGCCGTAACAGATTTTCTGACCTGCGATTTTCCGAGCTGAATTCGACAGCGGTGTTAGGTCGTTGACGAATATGTTTTTAAACTCCGCTCCGCCGGCACGCCTCGGATGACTCAGCAAAATGATTCCAGCAACTTCTAGCGGGGATGCAGCAATACCCATTACCTGCTGTGCGGCTTCGCAGAATTGTTTTCCCCACATCTCGCCCTTAACCTTCGCCGCAAATCTATGTAATTCTTCTATTTCAATAAGAGGCTTTCTCATCCAAAGCGATGTGCCCTTTCCGTTAGTTTTATTTCCGAATCCGTCATCCCGCTGCCCACTTTGATCATGCTCGCTGTCCTTCTGGTGCACCCGAGCATAGACTCGCTTCCATGGGGCCTCGTCTTGGTTTTCGTCTAGTTCAAACAGACTTTCTGTGGTGTACTGCTCTTCTTCTTCTGATTTTGCCCGCTCAAGTGCCATGTCAACCGCGGGCGATGGTTTAAAAACCGAGAACCATCCGCAAAATTCGTACATAGCCAGAACCAGATCGCATGAAGAAACGCTTCGAGTCATGGTGAATAGCGTATTAAGAGGGTCTGTGACGCTAAAGCCCATGCCCGTGTCGATGGAAACCTTCTCCGTATAGGCGTTGTTCCATCGGATGGTCCGTCTTGTCTTGGAATGCAGGTTGCTTCGTGTTGATGCTGCTGTGATGACTGGTGTCTTGAGAACTTCGGTTACAAAAGGGGCTTGGGATAGAGCTCGCCAGCCATCTTCGGAGCTAGGTAAGCGCGGGTAGAGGTCGCGCACCTGCGGTGGGCAGCGCCAATAGCGGAATGCAGTATTTGCGCAGACGATTTCGTCCATTTGCGCCTCCCCTGGTTTACGGCCTCGGGCCGTGCGGATTGCGGGTAAGGTCGATTATCTACTGGCACATCATGCGGGTAAGTACGGGAAGCTGACCAAACACTGACCAAAAGCTTGACGCAATCCGTTGAAAAGCCGCCATAGGCATGAACGCGCTGGTACAAGCTGTGAGCCAGTGGTCTCTGTCTCCACAATTGCACATAGATTACGCAGGGAATTCAATGAATGAACACAGACGCATTTTGCAAAACGCGCAATGACGACACCTAAGGTGAATTGCGTAACATATAACGCCTTAAGTGACTTCGCTTCGATTTTAGTGTCAAAAAGAAAAAGGCCAGAAGCTTAACACCTCTGACCTGCGGTTTTGATGGTGGGCGATACAAGATTCGAACTTGTGACCCCATCCGTGTGAAGGATATGCTCTACCCCTGAGCCAATCGCCCGTCGCCTTTCGGCAAAAGAGATACTAACATAGCCGCGCGAGGTTTTCCAAGAACTTTTTGCCCCCGATTTTAAATTCGTGCGCGTCAGCCGCGCCATGGCAAACGCCGTAACCACTAAAACCGCAGCTCAACGCTGCTTTACAGCTTGAACCACGACGTCTCGGGGTGGCAGCTGCGTCGATCAAGGCGATGCTGTCCAGATCATCGGGTAAAGTACGGGGTGCTTTCGGCACGATAGGGTCGGTTGCGTCTGCTGTACAGTTGTCAAAAGTCATAATTATTGACGCATGCTTCTCTTCACTGCTTTTAAGAGCAATCCTTCAGTGACGGTGTCTTTTAATCTCACTCACTATGCCGGCACATCTCTTCTCAATGCTGTCGGGAAAGAGCGAAGCTTCGGTAATGCCAATTTTACTCAACTCGTTCAGTATTGATACTTTCCTATCAGATGGCACTATGCAACGACCGGCTATTACGGGACTGTCTTTGGGCAGTGGACTTATCAAGTCATCAAATGACAAACATGGATCTTTCTCACGAATGTCATTTGGGAAAAGGATATATTGGCCAGACTGAGCGGCCTGTCTATCAAGATATCTAGTTCCGTAGACAAATAATGTGTCTTCGCAGCACTCCTTAAACCATTTTGCCTGATCAGTTGGTTCAGGGAAACTTGAAAGCACTAGATCACGTTGATAGTCAAAGTATGGTCTTGATATTGCAAGTGAGGCAAAACGGGACAGAAACTTTGAGTTCATAAACAGATGCCACGAGTCTGCGATTGCCTGGCAGATGGGATATTCCCGCTTATCTCCTCCTGGTCGCCTAAAGATGAATACTTCGCCCTCGTCAGCCACATTGCCACAGGCGAAATAGAGGGCAGCAAGCGCGTTTGAAGTGACATCTAATAGTCTGGTGGGAACTCCGTAGTGTTGGAGACAGGCTAAAAGATCAATCGGAAGCAATTCTCGTTTAAAAACATTTGGCAATATGCGGCAAGCAGTTTCAATGAAATCAGCCTCGTGCTCAAGGCTGCCTGGTATAGGGGAAATGGTGTTCGATCCCGGTTTACGCCAATAGCTGTCTCTTCCGATTGACGGAACGAGATCGTACTTAGTAGAACCTTGTCCTCGAAAAACAAATGTAGATTCATATGTTCTGGCGTCACCATCTATTGTTGGTGAAAGCTCGTTGATGTATTTGATATACGAGTCTACATCTTCAACCTCAACTTTAGTTTCATTAGACATATATCAATCCTTTAGTGGAGCAAGAGGCTTTATAAACGGCAGCATTTTGATTGTAATTATCTTATCGCTCTGGCAGATGGGGTTTAAGACTCAACATCGGTAACAGATTGTGAAGCTGTAGAGCAAAACTAAATAGTGCCGTCTCAGCGGAGGCTGGTATGGCACCAATCTCTAAGAAAATGAATTTGAAAAAGGCTTAAGGCTTCTGAAATAGCTGCTTTACCTCTCCCCTGGTCTCGCTTAAACGGGGTCTCAGCAGCGACATGCTGCACCTAACAGCACTGTCCCCAGTAGGAAAAGCGCCACAGAGGCGACGATCCAGTTGTTGTCGCCGGTCTTGGGGAGCGCCGAAGTGGCCGCGGTGTCGGGTTTGGACTTGGACGGCGTGGACACCGTGGTCTTGGTTGCTGTCGTTGTTGTCTTGGTTGTCGTGGCCGCGGGTTTCAGCGAGGGATTTGCCGTGGGTCCTGTGGTGGGCTCTCCGGCAGTGGGGTTAGCATCGGTGGGAGACTTTTCCGCGCTATCGCCAGTCACCTCGCCCCTGTCGGTCTCCCCCGCCGGCGGCGTGGCCAGATCGGGCTCAACCACCACATGCGGGCCCACCGCACCGGCAGCATCCATCACGCCATCAGCACCAAAGGCCCCGCCGGTAGGCGCCATAAACCGTGCGGACACAAGCGACCCGCCCGTGCACGCAACGCCGCCTTCGGCACCGGCCGCATCAAGCCAAGAGGTGTCGACGGAAAGCCGACAGCTGGCCGCGCCATCGCCAATGCCCGCGTCCTGCAGATACGCGCCGTAGGCGCGCACGCCCGCTCCGGACCCGGCGCCCGCGGCAACGACGCGTCCGCCGCCGCGCACGGCCATGTCGCCTGCGATCACGCCGGCAACCGCCTCGTTCGTAATATCGGCCCCGTCCGCCCGTGCATCGACGGTGCAGCCGTCCACCACGAGCGCCTCCGACACGTGGATCCCGCACTGCGAGCCCGTCGCCGTCAGGGACCCGGTGCCGCGAAGCGTCAGATTGCCCCATGCCTCCATGCCGCACAGCGTGATGTCCGCATCGGGCGCATGCGACTCCGTCACGGAGTTTTGCCCGGCAAGTGTCAGCACCAGGTCGCCGTCGGCGCCGATGGCCTCGCCCGCGTAGCCGTCAAGCTCCAGGTGGTCGGCATCGGTCCAGGCCCAGCCGGGGCCCGACACACCCGGCTCGTAGTACGTCGCGCCCGCGATGATGAGGCTCTCCGCGCCCGCGGCATAAGAAGGCCCGCCCAGCAAAACGCATAGGCAGGCCATGGCAACAATCGCAATGTGATGACGGCTGGTGTAGGACTCGGCAGCAAACATATCCGCTCCGATCTTCGCCTGAGCCAATAGAATGTGCACCAGAAAATGCCCTGGTAGCAGCAGTTATTAGTTTAGCGAGATCAAGGCATAAACAAAGAAAATGCCCCAGAGAAGTGCCAATAATTAGGTGTAAATCGTTTTGCCAATCGGTGAAAGGAGCGGATCACGTCAAACGATGTTCGTAAGTCATTGCGTATGCAACCGAGATCGTTGACTGCGTCCGCAAAACTCTGATTTGATTTGGACTATTCTATATATGCGCGGCTCCGTGAAGCACTATTATCAAAAGCTCATGGGCTTGGGACTACATTTTCCAGCCGCGTGAAAACGCTGTGTATGCAGCGCTAATTCGTTTTAGAGTCATGAGTGTGACAAGTAGAAAGTTAAGAAGAAAGAAGGCCGCGAGACAGAATAAGAATCTGGAAAATAGCTCATTGAAGTTTTTTGTCAATGGGGCAATACATAACAAGCCAACAACGAAGAGCCCATCCAAAACAGTCCACATAGATATATGAAAAGATTCATCAACCATTGTAAACTCGCGATCGAGTGGTTTTGGATCTATTTGAGAGCTCATTTGCAAGCGCAATTGAAAGAGAAGTACCGCAACACCACACATAAGGCCAGAAATTATAGAGATGCAGCTAATGAGATTAGATATTAAATCTTCAAGGTTAATGCAGCCGTCAGGCCAATTAAAAAACAGAGCCACCGACAGCAAAGCAGGAACAATTAGCTGAACAAATATATCGCCGTGCGATATTTTATTAGATTGATAATTGCGGAGTGTATCAATATATTTGATTAGAAGTTGCCAGAAGTCAATTTTGCCCATGCTACCGACCTTCCGGAGTAACGTAATAGACTATTTATCTCTATTGAAAACATCCTCTGCTCTAGCGAAACTATCAAGACAAACGGCGATAAACTGATCATCAGAAAGTGGCGGCTGTCCTGATTCATTTAATACTTCAGTTATGGGAACTGCGAATTCCTTATCAAGCATAAACGTTTTAGGTTTTCCGTCACGTTGCTTTAGCGTGGCAAAAACTTCTTCTCGACCAGAATAGTTGCTCGTAACGCCAAAATACTCCGCAACCGCTTTCTTGTCTTTAATCATATCAATTGTCGCTAGAGGGATGCGAAGGCCTCTTTTATGTTTTGCAATGAATGACATAGTTCCCACGTTTGCCACGGTACCGTCTTCAATGTTTTTGGAGGGGCGATAACGGCGAAGTTCGAATTGCTCCACTCCCGTAAATGCGTCAAGTGCAGACCTTTCTTGCACTCGTTCTGATTTTAAGGATATTCCTGTTGAATGACTGGCAATATAATTCTTTAGTGCTGTAACTGGCACTGAGGCGCCTCCGCCATTCGGAACTGATTCAATCCCAATCAGCGCATAGCCTAATCCAGGAGTACATTTAATGAGTAGCCTAGAAGGGACCATACCGGCCATTTCCTCTGTGTAGGAAATTCCACTATCGGTCATTGTTCTTGTGTCAACGACATCAACATGAAGTCCCGCGCGACCAGATTTTAGATTGATTAAAACACTGTCATTTATTTGCCTATAAGAATCGAACTGAATGAACCGTTCACCTTCATTTACTTGAAACGGCGCGTTATTGTCATTAACAAAGCTAAAAATGTAGTCTAGTAAAGGTTTGTTGCCGTAATTCGAGACATCAAGTCTTTCCTCCTTGTGTCTATAGGTATTTGCCCAAAGCCTATAGACAACAAGTGAGTGCATCGCGAACAATCCGGGCATTAAAGTATCTCCTTAGCAATCATATTAATGATGATGCAATTGTATTCCTGCTGATGGATTGATGAGTTAACAGTTTAGACAGCAGGTGATGATTCGGGGAGCGGAGGTGTCCCCAAATACCATGCTCTTCCCAGTTGAGCCCTAGGCCCTTTCGACACCACCTATATTGCGAATCGGCACCGCCGACCACCCGGCCGGATATTGCCGTTCGGCACCGCCATTAAACGCCTCGCCGCGCATCTCCGTTACGCTCGGGCTGCCATGCAGTCCAGGGAATGAGGAGGTTCCATCTGGCGAGAAGGATCAAGGCCAGGAGGGCACTGAGGCTGAGGTCGGTGAACGGGCTGTCGCAGAACGCAATCGCCCGTTCACCGATCCTTTTAGCCAGAATGCTTGTTCCGCTGTATATTTCTACGTTCCTTATTGAATAGATCTATCGTGCGTCGAACATGCCGATCTTGATGGCGTGGCGCAGACTCATGCTTTACTGGCGGCATTCGCATACAAGCTGCGTAGACGTATGCCGCTAGTAGTTGCCGTAAAGGTCGAGCAAACTATAGAAGACCGTGCTTTTTGGCCCTATCTTCAATCTCCGCAATCACCTTCGCCTTTTCGGAATCATCCTTGCAGCTCTGATCAAGGTAATAGTGCGGATTAGATGCGATATCCGCAGCCAACCAAGATCCCCAGGAATTTGCAGCCGAGACAATTCTAGGCAAATCACACGAAAAGATACGAGGTAGGATAGACCGGTCTTTCGTAGGATATTTTTGCAACAGCCTCTTTAGAACCTTCCTGCGAGAATTCCACTTGGGTCCGTCTAAATATTCATAAACAGTCTTTGTTGGTCCAATAAAGTTTCTTTCAGTCAGCTCAACGAGGGCAGGGTCATAGCAATGCATTTTATCAATCGATTCCTTATCAATCGTAAGAGGGAAAACGCTTCTGTTAATCGCTCTTAGCCTGGTCATTGCGTTGAGCAAATTGGTAGATGTCAGATGTGCCTTGTACAATAATCCAATAGCTAGATCCAGAACGACAGAATCACCCAGATTTTGTTCGACAGGCATTTCAATAATCGGAAATTGTTTTATAAATCTATCAAACAGGCGAAGTTCGCTACTCAAATCATCGACACTTTCGAGCTTCAAGATAAGGTTCGCATTGCTTAATGTCCCTGCAACTTTTTGGTTGAAAACGAGCTCTCGAACCAGGGCGATTCCCATGGCGTTAGTATTTTCAATCGAATTGTTAGGATCGAGCTCACTCAGATTAACTTCGCCATCCTCTAGTTTTATTTTGGCAATGATTGAACTTGCGAGTTCATCAACGTTAGCCGAATCGCTCCATGACTCCGCAGCTCGGCAGAGGCTAGTAAAGATAAAGGGCGGGAATCCAACAATCGAATATTCAGCTGGATTTAAAGCCGTCAGGTAAGAATTAAGTGCATCCTCGGAGGAAACGACCCTTTTATAAACAGAAGGATATGCTTCCTCGAGCGTGTCTAGCGTTGGAAGATTTGATGCATTGCATGCAAACAACAAGTTGGCGCGCGTGACGTCATAGTTTCCAAGTTCAGCAACCGAAGAGCTGAGTTCAATTCCAAGAGTGCTAAGCTCGTGTATGGTAATTGAGCATCTGTTGAGATAATTCGCTATTGCATCAGCCCTTGTTTCGTCTGAGACTGCGTCAGCGATTGACATCGTCTCAATATTAGCCGACATCCAAGATGAACTTAACTCACACTCATATGAAGTATCCAGATTCATGTTTTCAAAAGCATAGGAAACAAGCTCGCGTTGGGACCGAGTCTCGCAAACGCTCCCTGATGACTCAATGATGATATCGAAGGCATGCTCGGTTTGATTAAGCAATGCCGAAATAAACTTGTGCACAAGACCCTTATTGTTGGGATATTCCTCAAGCAAGCGTTCGATTACTTGTCTTCCTGAGCTTATGTAATTGTTGATGATGCCGTTTACAGTTGTAATGACTGCATCACGACCAACCGTGGTTGAAGGAGTGCCCCCTCTGCCAAGAATATGCGACAGCAGATAGCGGTTGAAACAACAGGGACGATCCAAGTGAACGGTCGGAATGATTTTTAAAACTGCACTGCAATCGTCATCATCTAAGAAATAATCGAGGTCCTGAACACCGCGCTGATAGCAGTGGTAGACAAAGTTAACAACGCGCGGCTTCGCATCAGTAGGATATTTAGATATGTAAAGGTCGAAGTCTTTTCTTAAGTAACCTTCTAGAATCAGTTCACAAACAAGTTCGTCACCTATTATTTGCTTAACGATTTCGGCAAACGATTCAAGGCGCTCTCCCCCTCCATTGGTATTGATTGGGCAAAGCAAATCTTGCTTATTGTAAAAATCAGCAGTACGTAGTTGTTCGATTTTTAAATCCATGTTAGCAAGCGAGCTATCAGTAAAACCGCTGCTCACTAGATCACGCATTCCGATATCTGATATCTCAACTCCAAATAAGTCAAGGAATTCTCTTTTTGTTAGCTTAAAACCTTGGCCACCAGTTTCGTGGGGTTGGCCGACATAGAGAAAGTCATCGGAGTCAAGCGAGAAGAACTCCTCCCAGAATTCGGTTTCAAAAATATTGTTCGAGTATTCTCTGCGCGTGTGAAACGAATCAGTTCCTAGTGTTAAGCGTTCTATTGAACTTACGCGTTTATCAAACGCGCCTTTTAGCTCGTTGCCTAGAGTCTCAGCAACATCATCCAGTGAACCACCACAATCTATACAACACTGGAGTAATTTTTTCGCAGCCGAAAGCTGCGGAAGCAATCGATTAATCCCTTTTTGATGTATGTCGTACAGCTCATTTAACTTACCCTTGCCGATTCGAAGATCCTCGTACTCAAGAGGATATAGATTTTTATAAATGGCAATTGCCAAAATGCCTGTACAGGTCAACCCCAATGCAGAGGGGTTACCGAACGAGGGGGACCCCATTTCTTGAGTCATGACCAGATAGTCATTACGGATGCTGACCATCAAGCGCATGTCTGCAATATATGGAGCGGCCAGAAGAAGTAAATCAGAATAGCGCGTACCTTCGTCTGTCTGACCGGCATCCCTTAGCTCCGAAGCGAAAACCTTGGCGGCCATTTCATTGGCATTAAACTTTGAAATAAACGGCACTACAGAAATGACCATGTCGAAAAACTTGACACGACCGGAGCCAAGAACTTCTTTTGAAGCTCCTTTGGACTCATTGCCAAAGGTAAATATGCTGTCCTTTATAGCATATACAAATCTAACAACCTTATTGCCCTTTTTGCCAACAATGCCAGGAGCTAAGTTTAAAAGGTCATTGAGTTTCCGCAGTTCGTCAAAAATGCCCAGATCGTCAAAGCGATCTATATCTTCGAAAATTACGGTGTCGTACTTATTAATTTCGAAGAGATAAATAAGCTCGTCCCTATATTTATTGAAGTATGAAGAGTCGCCGACTTCCTTATCGAGCGATAGGTTCAAGCCCGATGCCGAGATTGATTTTAGATGCAGGCTGTTTATAGACGAAAGTAGACATGCAGAAATAATCGTAGTCAGGAAAAACGTAACGGCAGCTATGGCGATGAGTATCAATAAATAATGATGCAGGGAATCATCATTCATGCTTGCTAGAGCATTGAACCAGCGTTCGGCATCTCCCTTTATGGCGCCTGGGAGAAGCATCGCGATGATAATGGCTGTAAATAGAACTAACGATAGGGATAGGATTTTCGGAATCTGACGATATAGGGCGATGTTATGAACTTGGTTGAATGACGACTTACTTGCTTTCGAAGGGTCTCCTTGATAAAGAAGCTGACCTAAGATTTCGCGTTCAAGTAATGCTGTTGTTGAAAGTTTGGAATCTGGCCCAATGCTGCTCGTGCCGGTACAAAAATTTGCCAAACTAACTTTTGCAATATAATGACCACCCGCCTTTGCTTCTTTAGCAAATTGTTCCAAAATGCTGCTCTTGCCACTTCCATAAGATCCTGAGAGAGCTACATTTTTGCAATTTTGCTTATATAGAGCATCGTTAAGCCGGCCAACGTAACGACCATGTTGACTAGAATCATACTTTGGAGTCATTGGCCTAAGTTGATTTTCCTGGCAAATACCCTCCTTGGAAGGAAGCCGGAATCTGCTAAAAATGCTCAAGGCGTAACCAACCTTCCGATATAAAGCCGCATTACTTAATACATTTGGGTAAATGGTATTAAGACGATGGAATCAAGTCGGGAACGCTAATTGCCGACTTGAATAAAAATATGGTATCAGCTTGTGGTCTAGTAAAGATGGACGGGACCGACCTATAAGACTTAATAAGTACCAAATTGGTTTTATTTGAAAGGGGCAAATCGGCAGCTGCTCACATACCCCTCCCTTATTGCTATTAAGCGCTTTTCAATAAGTACTTCTTGAGTTGCCCGATGACACAATGTGATCTGACATTTATTTCGTATTGCCATATCCCAAAAGTGCTCGAGTGACAGACGGATACCAGCAAATGAGACACCGGGGGTAATTAGAACTGCATCAGGACATAGCTTGTTTAGAATCTCAATAGAAACTGATTGCTGTTACCAGTCATCACGTAATCCATCAATTCTCTCAGCGCCATATAGGGCCTGCTAGTTGTATTTGGCGCTGAATTGCACCCCGCTTGTCTTTCTGACATAGAGTCTTATATGAAGCGGCAAGAGCGCTTTCTTTTTCAAAGAGATCTTTCCGTTGATCGGGCTCATGTAACTTTTCAGAGGCCTGTTCAAGCGTCCATTGATATTCCTTTGCACTCTGAGACATCTTATTTACTAGAATCTGATACTGATACATTGAAAACAAAAGGGATTGATAAGCTTCTATGAATTCGGCTATTGCGTCTCCGCTCTTTCCTTTGAAGCAAAATCTTGCCTCCATGGCGAGTGATTTCATTTCATCAAGCTTTAAATGCAATTTGAGTTGAAGGTCGGCATCTAACACCTTATTTATTGAGGCTGAAATTGATTGCAGGTACGTGGTGTTAGTCAGTCATACAAATAGTAGGTCGATAGCCATTTGCGGTTCGTCATCATGTTTCAAGTTCTCCGCGTTATTTGCGTAAACGCTCATGAGTTTATCGACGGTTATCCATATATTTAAACGTCGATTAAATAGAGACTGTTTATTACTGAGACGAGCTTGGTAACAAGAAATGAGCAATGCGATGATTGCCACAATCGCCGAGATGTACTCAGGTAGATTCGTTAGATTTATTGTCTCCTCCGCCATCAAAAGTCAATTGGCAATACTACATTTATTGCTGTGCATTCAGTATCCATATAGTGGGACTATGCGAAAGGTTCTCCAACAAGGAGCAATAAACGGGTGAATTGATTGCTTGCTTCAAAAGCAGCAAAGGACCCTCGGATTAGAAGCCTGTACAAATAAGGCCGGACTGCTTTGTTACTAATAAACAAAGCAGTCCGGCCTCAAAAAGCCAGCATATAGAGCTAGCGAATAGTTCTTATCCCATTTGAACTTCAATTAACCTAAGAGCACGGTCGCAGTTGGTTAACGCTTCTTCTTTCGTGTTGCCGCTGGCAACAACGGAAGCAAAGCGAGCAGAATCATCCACTGCTTTTCCGTACCGTTTTCCAACGATACCGTGAACTTCAACATGAATAACGCCTTCGGAATCTCTTGCAGTTTCAATACCGTTTAATTCCTGAAGTACGCCCTCGCGAGCAGGAAGGAATTTAGTTGCTACGAAATTACCGCTATCACTGTAGCTAAGCTCACTGAACTCTTCTCCCAATGCCAGCTTAATCATGGTCTCAACCATGTCGATGCCCGATACAGAGTTCCAGATAAGATGTGAGGTGATCCAGTCGCCACCAAGTCGTGCTCCAAGCTCAACCATCTTAGGACCTTCGGAAGTTAGCATCACTTCTGCATGCGCGGCGCTATTTTTGAGACCAACGGCTAGTACGGCTGATGAAGCAACATTCGAAATTGCCCGACGCTGTTTACAACTTAAACTTGTGGGTTGAACATGACCAATTTCAAAGAAATTTGGAGCGCCGGACGTTAACTTATCGGTAACCTGCAGAACATGAGGTATACCGCCAGAAACGATAATTTCCACGCTGACTTCAGGGCCGGTCATGCATTCTTCTACAAGCACATCGCCCGAGATGCCCGCTTTGGATGCAGTCTGAAGTGCTGCGGGGAGTTCCTCCGGTGATGAAACCAGATTCACTCCCCTGCCTCCAGCGCTGTCAGTAGGTTTTGTTATGACAGGATAGGAGAAAGGGGAAATAAAAGTATCAAGCTCACTCACCTTGGCTACGGCGAAGGCAGGATGAGGAACCCCCTCTTGAGCAAAGCAATTTATCATCCTAAATTTGTCGGTTGAATTAAGAGCGGCATCTACTGAATTGCCTGGCAGCCCTAGCTCCTCACAAAGACGAGCAACAGTGACAACCGAGGTATCGCATGCTCCGCTGGCAATGGCATCCGGTTTAAACTCACGAGCAATCGCGAGCATGGCATCATAATCTCTAATGGAACCCTGAAAAAACTCATCAGCGAGTGATGCTGCGGGAGCATCCTGACTGATGTCAGCCACACCAACGTAAAGCCCCATAGACTTGGCGCGCTGAATTACAGGTTTTTGGAAAACCGGACCGCCTAATAGAAGAATTTTCTTCATTTATGAACCTCCATGTATCTAACGTGATCGCCTCGCTCAAAGGAACCGATCACTTCACAGATTGCACGTGTTATATCTCTTTCAATACCACCTTCACGACGAAGTGCCTCTTCACCATCAGTCCCTTCGCTCACCGCCTCAATCATCCTTAGGAAGGAAACCCATTCAAATCGAATTCCCTCTCCATCCAATTGGTAGAAATATCGACGGTTGTCAGATGAATTTTCGTAGCGAATTTCAAAGTAGTCCGTTTTCCACCAAGGAGCAGGAACGTATACATAGCCTTTGGTGCCAGAGACTACAAGGCTTCCTTCGGACTTTGCACCTGCACCTACTTTTGCACTACCAACGGCCCCTTGGAACTCAACACTGATTCTGGAGAAATTGTCGAAGGCTTTATCTTTCAGATCACATAAGGAGGAAAACTGCACAGTCTCGGGGCTGGAACCTAATATTTGAAATATCGGCAGCAGTGCTGTGGGTCCCCATGCGGCCATGCTGCTCCATGCTGTTTCATGGCTCAATGAATACGGTGGACGGTTCGTATTGAGGTTAGTACAAGTTGCATCAACGGATACGACGTCGCCGATACGACCGCCCGCTACAAGCAATAACATTCGCGCGTATGCTGTTGAATACGCGGTTCGGAGGGAGTCCATAAGCACTAAGTCCCGCTCGTCAGCTAAGGAAAATAGCTCATCGCATTCTGCTGCACTTTTAGCGAGCGGAGCTTCACACATAACATGTTTGCCTGCCTCAAGTGCCTTTTTTACTTGTTCATAATGGCAATCTGGATGCGAGTGGATATAGACCAAATCCACGGCGTCTAGCAATTCATTGAAATTATCTGTAATCAGCGGAGCGCTTAACGAGTTCTTGCTTAGCGAGCTTCTATCTTTCGTGCATATCGCAACGACCTCAAGGCCGTTAACTAAACCGCATTCTGTATACACGCGGTTCATGTAGTCAGTATATCCAACCAAGCCGCAACGCTGTTTTTTAGTGCTGCGAATTTCTGTGGATGATACACCGCGGGTACGTTCAAGGTATTCAACCTTACAGTACTCGTTTAGATAATCGAAATGTCCTACCCAGTCAGAGCCTACAGTGAAAATATCAACGCCATAGCGCTTGATATCATCAATTTTTTGACCCTCATATTCTTCGACAATTATCTTGTCGGCAATACCCGTGGCTCTTACTGCAGCAATGCGCTCCTCGAGAGGCTGCTGTACGTTAATCTTGCCACGCTGCTTGTCGAAATCATCAGAAGTGACACCTACGATCAGGTAGTCGCCCAAGGCCTTTGCGCGCTCCAGTAGACGCACATGTCCACGATGAAGATGGTCGTAGGTACCATAGGTGATGACCTTCATCATTTATTGGCTTCCTTGTCGTGCTTAGACTCCAAACGTCCGCAAGCATCGACGAGTGCTGCAACTAAAAGCACATTATCAGAGAGCGGATGATTGCCGATGTGCCCTACTCTGAACGAGGTGTCAGCCTTTTCCCCACCGTTGGGACACAGCCAGATGCCGTACTCATCTTTAAGTAAGGCGAAAAGTGCCTTGGCACTCACGTAAGGGCTTTCGATATAGGTCACGGCATTTGAGGGATAAGCTAGGCGCATTTGAAAAGGTAGACGGGACGAGAAGATCCTATTGCGGAAGTCATTGGCCACGTTGGCACATCGAGCAACTTCAGCTTTGGCGCCACCGGCGGCATCGAGGGCGGTTAGCCTCTCGTGAATTTGCAATAGCGTTGTCACTGCAGGGGTGAACGGAGTCTGCCCACGCTCTTGATTCCTTAGCATGTCACAAAGATCTAAATACATACAAGGCTGAGTAAGAGAATTCGCTCTTTTAACAGCATCAGGTGAGAGGACCATAGGCGCCACGCCCGGAGGACAGGCTAAGGCTTTCTGAGCGTCGGTGATAAGTACGTCAGCCCCCATGGCCTCCATGTCAAATGGATCCGCTAGGAAAGAACTAATTCCGTCAACGATTAAAAAAAGACCGTGTTCACGACAAAAACGCCCGATGAGGGAAGCATCATATAGCACTCCCTGTGAGGTCTCGCCAAGGTTCACAAGGAACGCGGTGCAGTTATGAGTATCAACGGCTTCGAGATCGGTCTCGGTGAGCGGATTGCCGGGCACGAGCTCAATCGCAACGTTATCAATGTCATGCAGTTCGAGCATAGAACGGAACCTATAACCGAAACTGCCGCCATCAACGACAATTGCTTTGTCGTTGATGGGATCAAGAAGCCCCATGATAGCGGCCTCCATCGCGCCTGTGCCCGAGCAAGTAGGGAAAATCGCACGTGATCCCTCGGGCGCGTGAGCCAGATTGCAAAGAAGCTGCTCGTTTTGAAGCATGGTTCGTGAAAATTCCGGTGTACGGAAATATGGGGTGTCTGAGGAGGCAATTGCCCTGACATTTTCAGACGACGGCACGGGTCCCACAGCAAAGTTCAGCATTTTTATTTCCTCTCGTTGAATTTCATTTTGTGCAAGTAGCGCCTAAACACGCCATGCTTTTAGACAGTGAGTCCGACGTTGGTTTTCGGGGGGCAACTGCATGTAATCGCCGTACAATTCAGTGAGGAATTCATCCCAGCAACTCATGCAGGGCAGCATATGGCCCTCAAATTCCAAAGAAATTGATTTCTCGTACGCGTCCTTTGGGAGCGTCCAGAGGTTGCCCTCACTTCCCACGTAGCAACCGACCCTTTCGGCATTCTCATAACCGGGGATTAATACAGCTGCGGATATGGCCGAAAGCATGTGCTCCCGAGGTTTACCAAGCCTAAAGAGGGCACCCGCAAAAGTTTTAATGACTTTACGGAAACCATGTTCTGACCGGTGGTTGACTGAGGCCCAAACGTTGTGTCTAGTTGCTTTGTGTACCTGCTTCCAGACTTTCGCGGCTTCGCAATCATTTGAAGGCAGTCCGTCAGTCGGGAATATATCAATCCATAGCTTTTCATCTAGCGTACCCTGGTATGAGGGTTCCTGAGCGCGAATCTCATCGGTGCAAAGCTTGGAGAATCCATAAGCGAATTCACTGTTCATTGCGTTTACTAGATGAAAACCTTCGGGTAGTTCTTCCTGAATTGACAGCAGACGCTCGTAGTCCGGTCTCGGCATATTAACGTCCAAATCGTCGTCCCAAGGAATAAATCCTTTGTGGCGAACAGCGCCCAACAGAGTTCCCGAATCAAGGGAGTAACGGAGTTCGTGCTCTTTACAGAAAGCGTCGAACTCCAGCAGCATTTCCAACAGCTCGTACTGGAGCTCATCTAAGGTCAGATACTTGAAATCGTTCTCTATCACATCAGGCATGGCTAGCCTCCTTACTGCGCAGCACGGGCAGCGCGTAATAAAACCTAATTCCGAACAGAAGGGCCTCAGTAAGGCAGCGAATGACACAGATTGCATGGAGATCCGCTATGCCAACGAACGAGACAAATAGAAGCGCGGCAATACAAAATAGGGCGCTAACCACGGTAGATTTCGTGACCTCTGCTACTTTGCCGACGGAGCCCAAAACCGGCCAGCCAAATAGCATCCCAAAGAAGCTGAATACCAGAAGCGGACTCACCCATACAAGTACCCATGAGCCGACAAGATACTGTTCTCCGCCCAGCACATGCATGATGAATTTAGAGAGCAGGCAGAAGGCGACCGTTCCGACCAGAACGGCGGGCAATGCAAGAAGACTCAGCTTCCTCGCGAAGCGATAGTCACCGGTATTCACCATATGGGGGTACAGGCTATTTACGATAGGCGTGTAAAGAGACTGGACCGCCGACACGGCCGTCATGGAAAGCGACCAGTATGCCACCTGTGCCGCATCGGTCACGACCACACCAATGAGCAGCGTGGTGAATCCAGAGAAAACGCTGGCTGCCATGTTCGAGAAGCAGTACAAGCCTGACGTTTTTAACTCCAACAGCGCTTCGTGCAGCGTAACGCGCTCAAAGGTAGTGCCGAAGCTCCGTTTCGCTGCCGCAAACGACCACGCAAGTGCCACGCCATTCGAAATGATGTCGAGCACGGGCACCCACATGATATTGGCCATCGAGTGCACCAGGACAAACGTGAAAATGGTCGATATGCTCTTTGAAACCAGGAAGCGTGTGGTGATAGGCCCCATGTTCTCGTGTCCCTGAAACAAGAAGTCAGGAACTAGCCCTTTTCCGCACACTGCCACGAAGGCCAGGAATACGTAAGGCAGGTTGCCCTGCGTCAGAGGCAGGAAAGAGGCAACGATCATCACCACCACGCCTGCGATAACACAAAGAAGTAGTCTGGCCTCAGTCACGGCGCCTATGACACGGTTTTCCTCGTTCACCGAGCATGCTCTCGCAATACGCTTGGTCCCCGAGAGGTTGAAGCCGAAGTCAACAAAAACCTGCGCAAAGGACATGAAAGAAACAACGTAGGCGTAGAACGCGTAACCCTCTGGTGCAAGAATGCGCGTCAGATAAGGCAGTGTAATCAAGGGGAATAGATATTTAATAATCTGAAGTCCATACTGCCAAGCAGTGTTTTTAAAGAAAGATGTATGAGCTCTAGACATTATTTTCCTTAATTAAAAAGCTGTATTTATTAAATAAATTAGGCTCTGTTGTGAAGCTGATGAGGACTCCAAACATCAGCATGGGTAGCCATGAATTTGCTGAAAATTGGAGTACGTGAACAGAAATACCGGATATAAGAAAGGCGAGGACGACTGACAGAAATAGTTAAGGGGTTTTCTCTATATAGCCATGTCTTTTGAATAATTTCTGCTGATTTAAAGACAAGTAGAGAAATAAATAGAAGTAATATGACACCAATAATTCTGAGTCTGAATAGTGCGACCATATATAGATTGGGATTCGTATTCCGGACCATTAGCTATGATTAAACCTCTGGTCAAATCAGTGCCAAATAATTTGTTAGATAAAGGAGCTAGCAAATTATTCTAGATAATCTCGTTCAAATTAGATTTCTTCCCTGTGTGCTGAACCTGAATACAGACCTGAAAGTGAGTTGAATTGAAATCCAATAAAACTGTTTCCAAAACAACCGGTAGTTGCTAGAGCGTTTAACAGCTCTAGAATAAGGACGATTGTTATAACAACCCCAACAATCGTCCTAAAACCAATTCTTATTGAAAAATACAATGCAAAATATAACGCTAGGAAAATTATGAATACAAAATAGTAGGTACGTGCGTTGCTTTCAAAATCAAGGAATGCACAAATTGCAAAGACAACGTAACGCCATTAAGGCCTGTTTATCCAATACAAAAGTAGGGTGGCCGTGAAGTTCATAGCAAAAGCTAGATCTGTTTTAAAAAATTAGGACCGCAAAAAGTTCTTGATGAGCCGTTCAAGCGTTAACCCCCAGGTGTCATTTGGCTGCTGACCAGAGCCAGAGAAAAGCCAAATATAAAGAAGTAACTAGGGTTCTCAAACCCAACATTAAAACAAACGATTGCAAGTGAGGAAATCAGTGCGAACGCAGCGGAAGACGCATATCCCCCCTTGATTTCAATAACGTGGCAGGCAAGTGATCCCAAATATGCAAATAGCGAAAAGATGCCGATTACGCCAAGGCGAAAAAACAATGAGACGAAGGAATTGTGACAGCCGACTACAAACAACTTCTCTGCAACACTATATTCTTCAGTGGCTGCAAAGGGCCCAGTTAGGGCCGCCCCGACAAATTCCAGCGAAGCATAGGACGTACCATATCCGACACCAAGACCATAAGTTTTTCCAAGCTGGACAAGTTCGTTGCCCCAGTATTTCGCTCGCCAAGCAGTATTTGCATCAAAACCGAATTCTTCAAGCGGCATAAATGGCAGCAAGTAGCAGGCTAAGATAATCATAATGAGTCCTGCTATGGAGTATTTTAAAATAGTTGAGTTAAATCGAACTATATAAGTACTAAGTGCAACGAGGCGAATAATTGCCTGTGTCATCTCGCCGCCAACTGCAATTGGACTAAATAATAAAATTAATAGCATCGGCAAATCAATGGCCTTGCGTTCCCCACTCGTCATTAGCATTAATGTGCTTAATGCAAAAGCGCACGGGACATTTAAGGCAATGGTTTGATTTAATAGAACGTAAGCTATCCAAACACCGAAAAATATGAAAACTCTATTAGCCGATATAAAATCAAGCAATTTCGGCGAACTAGCATTTCTGCCGGCGAGAATAATCATTGGAATAAAGAAGATGTAATAAGCCTGTCTTGGGATATATGTAGTATCTCGAAGAAGTTGGTTGTTTGGAAAAAATGTAGAATAAACACCGATATAAGAAAAAATTACCGCAACAACGCCGACACCAAAGAACATCCAAAGATACTTATCAGCGGGTCGCGCGACCTGATACTTAACTTTTCCTGATCTCGAATAAAGGAATACCGTTAAATATGTAATGCTCGCAGCCAGAATAAACAAGCTAAATATATTTAATGAGCCGAATCCGATTTTTAAAAAAATGTTTCCAAATACTGCCCCGCACAACATGGCTGCCAAGAGGAACGACATTTAAGCGCCCCTTTCAGCCAAAGAAACTATTGCAACAGAGGCTCCCAAATATGAATCAACGGTTTGAGAGTCAGCTCGAACAATAGTTTCCCTGCATCCGCCCGTGTCAAATGTCACTACAGGCGTCCCGCAAGCCTCGGCCTCGAGATTCACTGTTGGGAAATTATCCTCGACCGTCGGGTTGAAGAACACGTCGGCGGTCGAATAGATGCCAGCGAGTTCCTTAGGTGAGTTGGTACGAGTGAGGCCTATAATGCCGTTCGGGAGCCGCTTTATCTGTTTCTCGCTCAAGCCCACGAGCACAATCGCGCACTTCTTGCTGTCGAGCTCACCGGCAAGCCGAATGAAGTCACCGAGCCCTTTGCGCTCGGTCCAGGGGCTCGCAACGCCGAGAATCATGAACTTGTCGCCAATGCCGTATCGCTCGCGAAAGTCGCTCGGAGTCGGCCTAAACACGGCCCTGTCGATGGTGTTGTGACGCACCTCCACCGGGTAGTCCTTCAAGAAGCTCTCTCCAACAAAGTTGCTGAGCCACTGGGAAGGAGAAATGAGCGTCATTCGCGCGGGCGGGATGCTCGTAAAGATACGTTTCTTGTCTTCAAAGTTCCTTGCACAGCTTGCTTTGGAGGTCGTCGTGGGATAAGTGTTCAACTGTGGGCATGATTTTGAGCGTGCGCAATGAGTCTTCCATTGAGTGCACTTCGCATAAGAAAAATATGCGCAATGGCCAGTGAATGCCCAACAGTCATGCAAAGTCCATCTGATTTGACAACGGTGCGTCGCAAGCCAACCGAACAGCATTTCAATGTTCACCCAGTAGCCATGGATGTTGTGTAGATGCACGACATCTGGATCAATTTCGTTCAGGCGTTTCAATAGTTTGGCGGTATCGCGCTTGGAGTAGAAGCCCATGCGGTCATGCAGACGAGTCATGACTCCATGAAGACATACCCCGGGTTTGCTAGCACAGCACTGCATGTGGTCGTCAATGCTCTCATGTCGCCTTCCCCAAAAGCAGTAGGAGTCGACCCCACGTGAAGAAAGCTGAGAATGAAGCCTGCGCATAATGGCGCCGGTCGAGCCGTTGTAGAAGCTGTTCAGCTGCACATAGCGAAGGGGTCTGTCAAGGCTCTCCGCCATGTGCAGAGTCTCTTCAACGAGCGTGTCAGTCGTTTTGATGTCGGTCGAGGCCATTAAATGCTCTTCCTCCACACCATCTTGTCCACGACACCGGTGTAGCTCTGGATGATCTTGACCACCTTGGTGGACACGGCCTCGTCGGCGTAGTCGGGAACGGGCGCCTCGGGCAGCGACCCCTCCGCGTCGAGCTCGACGGCCTTCACCACGGCGCTGCCGCCCTGGTTCCAGTAGGTCACGATGTTCTCGGGCGTGATGTCCTGAGGAAGCGTCGACTCGGTTACTTTGAGCGTGAATTCGCGCTCGGAACCTTCGTACTCACCGCCGGCTTCGTAGACCGTCCGGAAATCGGAGTAGTTCCAGACGTACTTCAACAGGTCGAGCGTTACGCCGCGCTTGGTCTTGACGATCGTCACACGGCTGTTGAAGGTCGGGTTCAGCGCATCGTAGGCGGCAGCGACCGTATAGGCGTGCTCGGTGAGCAGGTAGTTGTTGCGCGTCGACTTGTCGGCGGCGATCAGCTTGACCGTCTCGTCGCAGACTTCCTCCCCGCCGTTCGCAACCTCGAAGTTGCCCTTGTCAGCCGACTCCAACTCCGTGCCGTCGGCCTTGAATGCCTTGCTCGTGCAGGCCACGACGGGCGCTTCGAGCGAATAACCCATGTCGGCGAGCTGAGCCAGATCGTAGTAGGCTTCGCCGTCGGTAGCCCAGAGTTTGTAGCCCTTCATCAGTTCGACGACCATGTCGGTATCGTCGTAGGGAATCTCGTAGGCCACTTCGCCGTCCGCAGCGACGATCCGGTCGGCGTCGATCGAACCGTCCTCCTTGGCGGGAGCCAGCACGACGGCCTTCACGTCGGCGCGCGCCGGCACGAGGTTCACGTAATCCGAAACCACATTGGCCGAATAGTCGTTCCCGGCCTCCGCGTCGTAGGCTTTCTGTACGCGCAGCGCAATGCTGTACGAAACCTTACCCGTGAAGAAGTCGGGGGTGAAATCGGCGGGAAGCGCCGTCACGATGAAGCGGCCGTTGCCCGTCTCGTCGGCCTCGACCTTCTGAATATTCAGCGCAGGCACCGTAGCGCGCGTCTTCACCTGCTCCATTTCCAGCGAGAACATCTCGGGCTCGGCGGCATAGGCGGCCACGAGCTGTCCGGCAGCCTCGACGGGCGTAACGCGGAAGGTCATCTCCACCGTACCGTTCGCCAGCAGGACGGGCTCCTCGCCTTCGGGGGCATAGTAGAGCGCGTTGACCGACGCCTTGTGATCGTCGTAAGCCGGAACATAGACGAGACTCTGGATACGGCTCAGGAGCTGATCCACGTCCATGCGCAGGCCGTCGATGAGGTTTTTCAGATCCTGCATCGTCCCCTCATACTCACCGGCGACATCCTTAATCGCATTGGCAATGGCCTGATCGATCGCGCCGTCGTTGGCGAGCGCCTTGCCGATGCAGTCCTCCACGCCCTTCGTGAAGGCGGCGTTCGACTCGTCGTATTTGATCTCGGCATTTTCGAGCGCTTCGAGCCGGCTCTTGATGTTGGCCAGCGAACCGTCGGCGTCGGGCTTGCCGCTGAGGGCATCGATCTGCTCCTGCAAATCCTGGATTTCGAGATCGAGCACATCCTTTTGGACGAAGTTATATTTCGCCAGGATCGGCTTCATCGCTTCGCCCAGCGAGTTCTTCATCGCCGTCTCGCTCTGGCGGATCGCCTCCTGTAAGACGGTCAGCGTCGGATAATCGGCCAGTTCGGCGTCGGTCACGTAACCTTCGAGCGTCGAAGCCAGCCCTTCGGCCGAAACGTAGTTGGCCTTGATCTGGTTGAGCAGCTGCGACAGACTCTCGACCGTCGTTTTGGTGGCGTAGGTCGCCTCGGCGTCGCTCTTGGTCAGGTAGTTCGCCAGCGAACCCTTCACGGCGTCGATTTCATCCTGCAAACTCGTGCGGGCGCTTTCGAGCGCCTCGATCCGCTTCTCCAGCTTGCCCTTATCGCTTTCGAGCGTCTCGATCTGTTTTTTCAGCGCTTCGACTTCCGATGCGGAGGCCGCCTTTCCCAACTCCTCCTGCAACTTTCCGATCTCTCCGGCCTGCGTCTCGGCTTTGCCCTGCAATGCCTCGATTTCGTCCTTCAAGCCCGAATCAACCCCGTCCAACCGGTCGACCGCATTTTGCAGAGACTGCATCTGCTTCTCCACGGAAGCGATCTGCCCCGTCGTCAGCTCGTCGATCCGGTTGTTCAGACTCGTGATGTCGTCATCGTAGTCCTTGCAACCGACTCCGGCTACCACCGTTCCGACAAGGAACAGCGATAGGAGTCTACCTAAGAATTGTCTTTTCATAATGAAGAAATTAAAGATGTTTTGAAATGGTTTGAACTTCGTGTCTTTTCGGTATTTATTTACTGATTCTTATCTAGTTGTCATCCCTTATCGGCAGGATTTCATGCCTCCCGCCGCCGGACTATTGGTATCATATATGATACGCATGATGCAAAGATATATGAAAATCTTTGCAATACAAAACTTTTCGTAAAATTTTTCGGGATGCCAATCGACTATACAGAACAGATAAAACTTATCGCTCTAAAAATCAGAACACTAAGAAAGGCTCGAAAGCTCACGGTACAGGAATTGGCCTACCGCTGCGACATCGAACGTTCGAACCTGAGCCGTATCGAAACGGGCCGTTCAAATCCCACGGTCAAAACACTTTGCATCATCTGCAACGCACTCGACGTACCGCTTCGGGCACTGATCGAATAAACGCCGCCCGCCGCCCCGTCTCCATTGCGTCGTTCCGTCCCTCCCGCTTCGTCCGGAAGGGACGAATCCCAAACTTATCCTGTACTTCGAGGGCCGGAAAAGCCTCCGATCCGCCGGACTATATAAATAAGTAGTATCCTTCCGGATTCGTCCCCCACGGGAGCGTCGTCGGCGTCACTGTCGGCGGGCCGCTCCCGTCGGCTGCGGTTATGCCCGCGCATTGTCCGCAGCGCCGATCCTGCCACGGAGCGCCTTTTCGGACGATCCGTGCGGCGATCCGAAACGGCAACTTCCTGCAAACAAGATCGTACAATTTATTATTTACTTATACAATATTATATTTCATCCACCAACAAACGTTGCTTTGCTTGTTTCGGCCGGCCGGTTTTCGGAACTTTATATTGATTAACCCGCTAACGAATCATCGTATGAAAGTGACCAAAGAACGACTCAGCTATCTCAAACAGGCGCAATACGTCCAACGCCTCGCCGAACCCTACATCCGCAAAGGGAAGCTCCCGCTATGGAAAATCCATACCAAATTCGTGATCGAAGAGGCTCCCGTCAGTCTGAACACGTTCCGCAAAATGCTGAAAGAAGACGTTTCACATCTCAATGAGAAGATCGAAATCTATCGCAAACAGATGGAGGAGCAGCACGACCGGGAGGTGGAGAAGAAACGGCGCAAACGTATCAGAAGCAAATAACCGGCCCGCAGCCCCGCCACACCGGCCGGCGCCGGTGCGGGCCGTTCCGGCCGCCGTGCCTCCCGTGCTGCGGTACGGAAACTCATTCCCCCGAAGCCGGAAACGCCGCCGCACAGGCACCTGCAAACGGGTCGGGAGACCCGCAAACGGAATACCCCCGCCGGAAACATTTCCGGCGGGGGTAATGCAAGGATCGGACTCGTCCGAACGTCCCCCGTATACACGTCGCACGCCGAACGGGGCCTGCGACGGAACGGACGTTATTTATACTTGATCCACGGCGCGTTCTTGTCGAGCCAGTTCTTGACCTCGACCGCACGGTCGCTGTTGAGCGCATCGGCACCCAGATAGGCACCCCGCATGAACTCTTCGGGCGACTGACCGGGCCACAGCGAGACATAGAGTCCGGCCTTGTGCGCCAGATCGACCATCGCCTTCGACGTGCCCTCGATGCGACAGCCCAACCGTTTGATGCCCATGTCGATCGCTTCGAGGATCGTCTCCTCGCAGATCGGCTTCGAAATAATCAGCAGCAGATCGACGTCGGGGTGGAGCGAACGCATCATTTTCAGCGCACGTTTGTCACTCGACGTGAACAGATAGAGCGAGTTGGCGGGTTTCTTGGCCATCACCGTGTTGTACACCTTCTCGCAGTACTCGCGCAACCGCTCTTCGGGATAACTCTCGACCGGCTTCGTCTTCATTTCGAACTCGATGTATACGTTGTCCTTGTCGGCGAAGAAGTCCACCAGCTCGGGCAGGAAGATCAGGTCGTTGCCCTGGTTGGTCTTGACCTTGCGGATCTCGTCGGCCGTCATCGTCTCCACCACGCGCTTGCAGGGCGTCAGACGTGCCAGCGTCTCGTCGTGCGAGATCACCAGTTCGCCGTCGCGGGTCATGCGGATGTCGGTCTCGAAACCGCGCAGACCTGCATCGTAGGAGGCCTTGAAGGCCGGCAGCGTGTTCTCGTCGTACTCGAAACGGCTGCCCCGATGGGCGAAGAGCTGGATGACCTGCTCCTGCGCCAGCACCTCGGCGGCACCGGTGAGCGCCAATGCGCAGACACCCAATTTCAAAAAGAAGTTTTTCATAGGCTTATAAGGTTTTAGTTGGTTTCGGCGGCGTCGTGCTCATATCCGTCGCTCTTGGTGTTCCACATCGACAGCAGCACCAGGAATCCGAGCACGGCCATGGCGATCATCGTGATGAAGACCCAGCGCCAGCCGAAGTGGTCGGAGATGAAGCCGAAGCCCCAGCCCGAAACGACGACACTGACGTAGCTCACCATACCCACCACGCCGTTGGCCGTCGAAGCGGCCTTCTTCGTGGCGTGGTTCGACGCGATGACGCCGATGAGCGCCTGCGGGCCGTAGATGAAAAATCCCGCCACGGCGAGCATCATCAGCAGCACGACAGGATCGGTCGACTCCGGCAGGGCGAAGAAGAGCGAGATGAAGAGGATCACGCCCGCCATGCAGAAGACGCAGGTGCGCTGTGCGCGGCCCCCGAAGAATTTGTCGGAGATCCAACCCGCGAGCAGCATGCCCGTGATACCGCACACTTCGAAGATGGCGACCGTCCAGCCGGCCATGCTCGACGAGAGGCCGCGCGACTCCTGCAAGAAGGTCGGGCCCCAGTCGAGCACGGCGAAACGCACGATATAGACGAAGAAGTCGGCCACGGCCAACCCCCAGATCATGGGATTGAGGAAGACCTTCTTGCGCAGGAACGCCTTGAACTCCTCCGACGAATCGTGCTCGTCGAGCTGCGTCTTGGTACCCTCCAATTCGGGCAGGCCGACCGACTTGGGCGTATCGCGCAACGTAACGATGATGAAGATCACGCCCAGCACCGCGATGGCAGCCGGAACCCAGAACGTCCACTGCCATGCGCCGACATGCTGCAACGCATTGGTGACATAGGCTTCGGCCGAAGCGGCGTCCATCTTTTCGGTGATGCTCGCCGTATTCTCCACGACGCGCTGCCGCATCTCCGGATCGCCCGTCATATCCGTACCCGTGTGGCCCATCAGATACCCGCACAAGATCGCGATGATGAAGGCGCCGATCGAGTGCGAAGCGTTCCAGATCGACATCTTGGTCGCCAGCTCCTTGGGCGGAACCCAATGCGTGATCAGGCGGTTGCACGGCGGGAAGCCGCACCCCTGGAACATGTTGTTCAGAATCAGCAGCACGCCGAACAGGACGACCAGCGTATGGATGAACGTCGTCCCGTAGGTCTGCCCCGTAATCCATGCGCAGATGATCGCACCGCAGCCGAAAATGAAGTTGATGACCGAACACACCGACAGGCCCGTCACCATGTGCCAACGGCCGTTGGTGCGGTCCGCCAGTACGCCGTTGACGAATTTCGACACGCCGTAGATCAGCCCGACGAGGGTCATGATGACGCCGAAGGTCGTTTTCGAGATGCCGTACTCGGCCGTAAGACCGGGAATGGCGAAAGAGAAGTTCTTGCGAACGAAATAAAAAATGGCGTAACCGATCATCGTTCCGATGATCGTCCGCCACTGCCAGTATTTGAATCGTTTGGTCTGTTCCGCAGTCATAAGGCTCGTCGATTATGCGATTTCCCAAGCTCCGCCCTTACCGAAGACGCGGGCGACCAATTCATCGTAAATCCGTGCGCGTTTGGCCAGATCGAGCAGATTGATGCGCCAGCGCAACAACTGCGTGAAATCGACCATGCTGCGCAACTGCTCGCGCGAAACACCGATCTGCGAAGGATCGGTCGGCGCGCCCGCAGCGGCGAACAGCGCACGCATCTTCTCGAACGGATAGCACTGCGCCTGCAACCGCGCCTTGAAGGCGGGCCAGTTCTCCTTGACTCGCGTGAGTTGTACGCGAACCGTCTCGGCATCGTTCCACTTCTTCGTGATCTCGGTATAACCCAGCTCCGGCACGGGGAAATCGCGGAACAGATCGAGCGCACGCCGCTGCTCCGCTTCGAGCGAGGGCCATGCGGCCACGCAGGCGTCGACGTCGAGCGTCGAGAGATCCATCTTGAAGAACTCGTCGAAGAAGGCGCACATCGTGAGCGTACCGATCGCCACCTGGAAACCGTGCGACTGGAACTTGCCGTTGTAGCGATGGTGCGTCATGTCGAGCACGTGGCTGAACAGGTGTTCGGTACACGACGCCGGACGGCTCGACTTGGCCACCTGCATCGCGATGCCGCTCAGCGTCAGACCGGTTTCCGATGTGGAACACGTCTTCTTCCCGACGAAACCGATCGTACCCAACAT
>OKSB01001018.1_pt1 | contig 29228 bp, 29 predicted proteins | sample 1601171 | NCBI WGS metagenome assembly OKSB01 (sample SAMEA3541496, study PRJEB24748) | human gut metagenome | biome: human gut; feature: human-associated habitat; material: faeces | place: China | collected 2012 | reverse complement strand
GGTGGGGCGTTTCCTTATAGGGAAATACAAAGCCTGCTTACTTTCCGTAGATCACGCCGATGAGCCAGTTCAGGAACCGGTAGGGCAAAATGCGGGTCAGCAGGGCCAAAAACTGATAGTCAAAGCGGATGGTGTAAATGGGCTTTACCCGCTGCTTCATGGCCACCTTAGCGATAAAGGCCCCCGCCTTGGCCGGATCCATGCCGTTCTGCTCGTCGTGCTCCATCCGGGCCACGGAGCGGCTGATGCGGCCGCCGTACACGTCGTCGCCGTCGATGGTCTTTTCCCGTGCGGCGGTAAAGCCCGTGTGGATATCCCCCGGCTGCACGGCGCACACCGTGACGCCGTAGGGCCGCAGCTCGTTGGCCAGCGCCATGGTGTAGCTGTTCACCGCCGCCTTGGCAGCGGAGTAGTAGGCCTGAAACGGGATGGGAGCCGCCGCCGCCACGGAGCTGAGGTTCACGATGCGCCCGGCGCCCGCCTGCCGCATATGGGGGATCACCGCCCGGTTCACGTTGACCATGCCGAAGAAATCTGCGTCAAAAAGCCGCTTGGCATCCTCCGTCTTGGTGAACTCGATGGCCCCGCTGATGCCGAAGCCGGCGTTGTTCACCACCACATCGATGTGGCCCTCCTGCCGCAGCACCTCCCCGATGGCGGCATCCACCAGCTCCTCACGGGTGATGTCCGCCACCAGATGGTGCAGGCCCTCTACGCCCTGCGCCCGGCGGCTCAGCTCATATACCGTATAGCCCGCCGCCTTCAGCGCCAGAGCCGTCTGCTTTCCGATACCGGAGGTTCCTCCGGTGACAACCGCTACCTTACTCATGCTTTACCAGCACCTCCGCCATAATGTCCATGGCCTCATCCAGCAGGGCCTCCGTGTGGGTGGCCATGTAGCTGGTCCGCAGCAGGGCCTCTCCCTCCGGCGTAGCCGGGGGCAGGGTGGGGTTGACGTACACGCCCCGGTCGTAGATCTCCTTGGCCACCTCCAGCGTGTGATACGTCTCGTAGGTGTAGATGGGGATGATGGGCGTGGGGGCGTTCAGGGCCGACTCCCGGATCTTCATTCCCCGGTCCGTCATGCCCTTCCGGGCTTACAGGCTCAGGCTCCGCAGCCGGTCCACCAGCTCCGGGTGCTGCTCCAGATGTCGCAGGGCCGCCAGTGCCGTGGCGCAGTTGGCCGGCGGGATGGACGCCGAGAAGATGAATGGCCGGGAGGCGTGGCGCACATACTCCGCCACCTCCTCCGAGGCCGCCATGTAGCCGCCCAGCGATGCCAGCGACTTGGAGAAGGTACCCATGTACACATCCACCTGATCCTCCAGCCCGAAGTAGCTGGCGGTGCCTCGGCCGCCCTCGCCCAGCACGCCCAGTCCGTGGGCATCGTCCACCATGACCCGTGCGCCGTACTGCTTGGCCAGCGCACAAATTTCCGGCAGCTTGGCGATGTCGCCGCCCATGGAGAATACGCCGTCGGTGACGATGAGGGCGCCGTTCTGCTCCGGCACCCGCTGCAGCTGCTTCTCCAGATCCGCCATATCGCTGTGGCGGTAGCGCAGCATCTTGCCGTAGCTCATCTGGCACCCGGCGTAGATGGAAGCGTGGTTCTCCCGGTCGCAGATCACATAGTCGTGCCGCCCCACCAGTGCGCTGATGATACCCACGTTGGACTGGAACCCTGTGCCGAAGGTGACGATGCCGGGCTTACGCAGAAACTTCCCCAATTCCTCCTCCAACTCCAGATGCATCTGGAGGGTGCCGTTGAGGAACCGGGAACCGCTGCACCCGGTGCCGTACTGCTCCAGGGCATGGATGCCCGCCTCCACCACATCCGGGGCCGTGGTCAGACCCAGATAGTTGTTGGAACCCAGCATGATGCGGCGCCGACCCTCCATCATCACCTCCACATCCTGCCGGGACTGGAGGGCGTGGAAATAGGGATACACCCCCGCCGCCTTCAATTCCTTCGCCAGAGACGGCTCATAGCATTTCTGAAAAATATCCATAGCTCTCTCCTGTTATGTAATATAAAATATTATTTATTTTCGTTTTGCAAGCCATATTATGTGGCTTTTTGTTGCAATAAATATTATATAGTGTTGTGAAAAATTTGTCAACCCCCCATCACCTTCGTCGGCTACGGCAGGGGTACTTTCTCCCACCGTCCGGCGTGTCCAAACAGGACGTTTTACCCTCTGTCCAGCCGTACAGATCCGTCCGGAAAAATGTCCACCGGACGTCCACCTCGACCTTTGAAAGCGTCCCATGTCCGGTGGGCCTTGAAAACCGCCATGGCACAAAACGAGATCGGCAGAGCTGCGATGTGTGAAATAGAGTATCAAAAAAGCAAAAAGGTAGGCGTCGGTCAGAAAACCATAGAAATAAAAATGGCATCGGCAAAATGCCGTGCTGCAAAACCGAAGTACCCAAAACGGTGCCATGAAAAAGCAGGGCATCGGCAGAAATGCCGATGCCCTGCTTTCCAAAAATCTTTTGCGTCAAATTCCGCTGCCGCAAAGCTTATTTGCCCAGAAAGCTCTTTGCCAAAAACCATTCGGCAACCGATCCCATCGTGCGGATCCGGTAAGATTTCTTCGGTCAGAGCCGCCTGCCCGGAGTGGTTGGTCCGTTTGTTCAGCGCTGCTGCGCCGCCTGACGGCCCGCCCGGAAGGCCCGGAGGTTCAGCTCCCGCACTTTCTCCGGCACGGTGTCCGCCACCACCTGCTCCCAGTCGATCTGGGGACAGCCCAGACTGTCACACATAGCCCCGAAGAGCACCACGTTCATGCACTTGGGGTTGCCCAGCCCCAGCGCCATGTCGCTGGCCGGCACGGCAATGGTGCGGAACACCTTTGCCATGGCCTCCACGCAGCCCTCCGGGTAGGTCTCCGCCCCGGAGGCAATGGTGGTGGACTTGATGGCGTAATCGTTGATGACCGCCACACCGCCGGGCTTTAAGAACTCGGCATAGCGCACAGCCTCCATCTTCTCCAGCGCCACCAGAATGTCCGCCTCGCCCTTGCCGAACACGGGGCCGTACACCTTGTCGCCCCAGCGCACCTGCGTCGAGACGCTGCCGCCCCGCTGGGCCATGCCGTGTACCTCACTCTGCTTCACATCGAAGCCCGCCTGCATGAAGCCGTTGGCCATGATTTTGGAGATCAGGATGGCCCCCTGACCGCCCACGCCCACCAGCAGCGCACTTTTCACACCAGACATCACACTTCCTCCTTTACGATGGCACCGAAGGGGCAGACCTGAGCGCAGACGGTGCAGCCCACGCACTGGGTACGGTCGATGACCGCCTTGCCCTCCTCCATGGAGACGGCGGGGCAGCCCACCTTCAGGCAGCTGCGGCAGCTGCGGCACTTATCCGGCTCCACATGGCACATTCCCTTTTGGAACCTATCCCGCTTGATGAGCAGGCAGGGCCTCCGGGTGACGATGGCGGGATGCTCGCCCCGCTCCAGCGCCGCCACGGCCCGGTCCACCGTCTCCTTCATAGCCGTCAGGTCCTGCGGGTCCACCGTCAGCACCGGGGCAAAGCCCATGGCCGTGAAAATTTTCTCCACGCTGAGCATGGGGGCCTCGTCCCCCAGCAGGGTATAGCCCGTGCCGGGGTTATCCTGATGGCCGGTCATGCCGGTGATGCGGTTATCCAGCACGCAGGGGATCATGCGGCCGTTGTTGTAGATGATCTCCGCAGCGCCGGTCATGCCGCTGTGGAAGAAGGTGGAGTCGCCCATGACGCCGAAGATGGTCTTATCGGTGACGCCCTCCCGCTCAAAGCTCTTGGCAATACCCATGCCGGCGGAGAAGCCTGCGCCCATGCACACCACGGAATCCATGCAGTTCAGCGGGGCGGCGCTGCCCAGCGTATAGCAGCCGATGTCGCCGGTGACGACATAGTTTTTGTTCTTGGACAGGGTATAGAAGAAGCCACGGTGGGGACATCCCGGGCAAAGGGCCGGAGGGCGGCTGGCCGGGGTCACATCGGTCTTGCGGAAATCTGCTTTCTCACCCAGCACCCGCTCCCGCAGCAGCTGGGTATTCAGCTCGTACAGAAGGCCCGTCAGTTCCTTACCCACACAGGGGATGCCGGCGGCCTTGATCTGATCCTCCATGAAGGGCTCCAGCTCCTCGATGACATAGAGCTTTTCCACACGGGAGGCAAAGTCCCGGATCAGATCCATGGGCAGGGGGAAGGTCAGGCCCAGCTTCAGGAAGGACGTCCCCTCCGGGAACACCTCCTTGGCGTACTCATAGGCCACGGATGCCGTGATGACGCCCACCTTACCGTCGCCCATCTCCCTCTTGTTCAGGCCGTTTTCCAGCGCACGGGTGCAGCCGTACTCCTCCAGCCGCCGCAGCCGCTCCTCCACCAGCGGGTGGTTGGCGTAGGCGTGGGCGGGGGTGCAGACAAACTTGCGGACGTTGCGCCGGTAGGGCGGCGCCGTATGCTCCCGGCGCTCCCCCCACTGCACCAGCCCCTTGGAGTGGCAGACCCGTGTGGTGGTGCGGTACAGCACCGGGGTATCGAACTCCTCCGACAGCTCACAGGCCAAGGCCACAAAGTCCTTGCACTCCTGCGGGTCGCTGGGCTCCACCATGGCGATCTTGGCCGCCCGTGCATAGTGGCGGTTGTCCTGCTCATTCTGGGAGGAGTGACAGCTGGGATCGTCCGCCGTCACCACCACGAAGCCGCCGCCTACGCCCATATAGCCGGCGGTGAACAGGGGATCCGCCGCTACGTTCAGGCCCACCATTTTCATGGTGCAGAAGGAGCGGGACCCGGCAATGGAGGCCCCATAGGCCACCTCCACCGCCACCTTCTCGTTGGGCGCCCACTCGCAGTAGACGTCTTTTTGATAGGGGGGCAGGTTCTCTAAAATCTCTGTACTGGGGGTGCCGGGATAGGCGGAGCATATCTTGATGCCTGCCTCGTACACGCCTCTGGCCGTGGCCTCGTTGCCGCTCATGAGATGCTTCATATGATTTTTCACCTTTCTGTTCCGGTTGGTATCAACATGACTATGCCGGGATGTATTTAATATGTTTCCGCCTGCGCCTCACCGTGGAGCACCCGCAGGGCGCCCTCCGCCAGCGCCTGCATCTCCTCCTCGCCGGGAAACCGCAGGACGGGGGCCAGCCGCCCCACATAGGCGGTGATATCGTCACAGAAAAACTGCTCATAGGCCATGCCACCGGTGTAGACGATGGCATCCACCTCGAAATGCAGCACCGCCGCCATGGCGCCGATGTCCTTGGCCAGCTGGTACACCAGCGCCCGGTAGGCCGCCGTGAACCGCTCGTCTCCGGACACCACCCTGGCGCAGATCTCTCGGAAGTCCGTGGTACCCACATAGGACAGCATCCCGGAGCGGCGGCCCAGCGTCCGCTTGACCTCCTCCCGGCTGCGCCCGGCATAACAGTAGTCGATGAGCTGATTCACCGGCAGGCCGCCGCCACGGTCCATGCCCATGGCCCCCTCATCCTTGACGTTGAACACGTCCACCACACGGCCATGGTCATGGGCCGCCACGGACACGCCACCGCCCAAATGGCAGACGATGAGCCGAGCCTCCTCGTAGGGCTTGCCCAACTGGCGGGCCGCCTTGCGGCCCACGGACTTCTGGTTCAGGGCGTGGAACTGGCTCAGCCGCCGGAACTCCGCAAAGCCGGAGACATGGGCCACCTCCGTCATCTCGTCCACGCACACCGGGTCCACGAAAAAGGCCGGGATACCGACCAGATCACCAATGCGCCGGGCCAGATACGCCCCCAGATTGGAGGGATGCTCGCCGTAGGGGGCCTGCTCCACATCCTGCATCACCCGGTCGCTGACGGCGTAGGTGCCGGAGGGGATAGGGCGGTACAGGCCGCCACGGCCGCACACGGCGTCGAAATCCTCCAAGCGGAAGCCGCCCTCCGCCACCGCCTCCAGCACAGCCCGCTGGCGGAGCTCCGCCTGATCGATGACCCGGTCGAAGCCCTCCAGCTCCTGAGCCGTGTGGACGATGCTCTTTTTCAGAAGCTCCTGCTCCTCCTCAAACACCGCCACCTTGGTGGAGGTGGCGCCGGGATTGATGACCAGTACCTTCATCCGTTCCCCCTCTCCCGGTGATGTCTTTCACCGAATTACTTAATGAATAATTTTATTATGGCAGTCTGCCGCCGGTTTGTCAATGTCCGGCGGGGAATTTTCCAAAACCCGTCAAAGCCCACAAAATTCTCCGCCGGAAGCTGGTGGAAACGCAGCAAAGAGGAGCCGGATGGCTCCTCTCTGGGATTTTTATTCGTTGGGCGGCAGACGGTATACCTCCAGTCCGCCGGTGCGGCCCACATAGGCAAAGCCCTTTTTCTCAGCGATGTGCCGGGTGACGGTCTGCTCCGGGACGCACTCGATGACCGCCGTCTTTCCCGCTCGGTGGGCCAGTTCCACCAGCCGGTCCGTCAGCCGGGAGGCATAGCCCTTCCCCCAGCAGTCCGGGGAGAGCACCCAGCCCAGCTCCATGCTGTCCGGGTCATAGGCGTGGTAGATGACGTAGCCCAGCAGACGGCCGTCCTCCTCTGCGCCATACACAAGGGGCGGCTCCGCAAGCCCCGCCTCCCGGAGGAACTGCTCCGTTTGAAGGCGGTCGTAAGGCGGCTCCAGATAGCGCATCACCTGCCGGTCGGACAGAATCCTATACAGCGCTTCGGCGTCCGATGGCCGCAGCCTGCGGATGGTCAGGTCTTTCATCCCCGCATCCCCTCCAGCAGATGCTCCGCCATGCGGCGGCCCCGCTGGGCCAGTGGAAAACCTCCCTCATAGATACGCCACTCAAACAGCATCCCTCGGTGCAGCGTCACCAGCTCCTCCACCACCTCCGCCGTGATCAGCTCCTGCCGGATGCTGCCCTCCCGGCGGCACAGATCCACCAGCTCCCCCAGCAGGCGGTAGTATACCCGCTTCTCGCTGCCCTTCAGTACGCCCTGCTCCGGGTAGCGCAGCCCGTGGATGAAGGCCTTGTACAGCACCTCGTCCCCCACGCTGATCTCCAACGACCGGCCCACGAAGTCCAGCAGCTTCTCTCGGCCGGAGCGATCGGTGTCCGCCAGATACGCCTGCTCCAGCACCTGATACGCCTCGTCCACGTGCTGGGTCAGCTGGATGGCCAGTTCGTCCTTGCTTTTGAAGTAGTGATAGATATTGCCCACGGAGCAGCCGGCGGCCTGTGCGATCTCCTCCACGGAGACGTTTTCAAAGCCCTCCCGGTCAAACAGATCCAGCGCCGTCTCCTGGATCCGACGGCGCATCTCCAGCGCCTGCCTCTTTCGTGCGGTGATCCTCTCTGCCATCGTACTTTCCCCTATGTCGTAAATTCTCCTTGTATCATACCGTTTTGACGGCGGAAAGTCAATATCCCGTTGACGCAGCGGCCTTTGACGGCTACAATAGAGAAAAAACGCAGGAGGCAGCCATGGCCCACATCATCTCCATCACCGATTTCGACACCCCGGAGCTGGACGTCTACGCCCGTCTGACGGAAAACCAGCTGGTCAACCGGGCAGACCCCGCCAACGCCCTCTTTATCGCAGAAAGCCCGCTGGTCATCGGGCGGGCGCTGGAGAGCGGCTGCGTGCCGGTGTCCTTTCTCATGGAGCCACGGCATCTGGCATCTCAGGCCCTGCCCCTGCTGGAGCGCTGCCCGGAGGACATCCCCGTCTACACCGCTGCGCCGGAGGTGCTGACCCGGCTGACGGGCTTCCATCTGACCCGTGGGATGCTGTGTGCCATGCGCCGCCCGGCCCTGCCCACGGTGGAGGAGGTGTGCGCCAACGCCCGGCGCATCGCCGTGCTGGAGAATGTCATGAATCCCACCAACATCGGGGCTATCTTCCGCTGCGCCGCCGCTCTGGGTATGGATGCGGTGCTGCTCACCGCCGCTGGGAGCGATCCCCTGTACCGGCGGGCTTCCCGTGTCAGCATGGGCAATGTGTTTCTCGTTCCATGGACGTATCTGCCGGAGGAGGCTCCGTGGCCGGAGCGGCTGCGGCGGCTGGGCTTCCAGACGGTGGCCATGGCCCTGCGGGAGGACTCGCTGCTTCTGAACGACCCCCGGCTCATGGCGGCGGAGAAGCTGGCGGTGGTGCTGGGGACCGAAGGGGACGGTCTGTCCGACGGTACCATCGCCGCCTGCGACTACACGGTCCGCATCCCCATGACCCACGGAGTGGACTCCCTGAACGTGGCCGCCGCCAGCGCCGTGGCCTTTTATCAACTGGGGCTGATGAGCGGCGGCGCTCCGACGTAACGAAAATTGCTTGCTGCACTCTGCAAAAACCAGCCCCATCGTATGGATACGATGGGGCTGGTTTTTATTTCTTAATCCGCCGGGGTGATTCGCTTCGTGCGGAAGTAAACGATCATGGGGATGAGAGTCAGTACCAGACACGGCAGCCAAATCAGCAGGGTCGTGGCCGGAGGCCCACCGAAATAGTGCAGCGGCATTTCATCCCGGTAGGCGGTGAGTCCGCCGTGAGCCACCAGTTCATAGACGGAAATCAGAAGGATGATACCGTTAAAAACGCAAAGATCCCGCAGCTTTGTCCGGCGCTCCACGGCACTTTTCCACCAAACATGGATGACCATCAGCAAGGCAATGAGCGCAGCCACCATGGCAAGGGTTTCGGCAATCCCCATCAGGTGATTCGACAGGAAAAACTGATGGAAAAATTCCTCATTCCGTTCCATCTGCGTGTTGGCCGCCTCATAATGAAGATTGCCGCCAGCGTAAGCCCCTGCACCGCAGAGATGGATGAACAGCAGCACATTGCAAATCAGGCAGATGACCGCCGGCACCGTAAAACGATCCTTTTTAGAAATCTCAGACAAATCGTCATCTCCTCTCTATTCCACGGATGGATGGCTACTGACAATTTCAATATATCAAGCCCCTCATCATTTGTCAATATAGTGCAATGATTTTGTATAATATATGCAATATGTCAATTAAGAATTAGTTACCTTGCCAAAATCCGAAGCAATCAGCTTGTGGGAGTTCTCTCCATGAGAAAGCATAAAAAGGACCGCAGAGCTTTCTGCGGTCCTTTTTAACATCAGAACTTATCGCCACGGCTGAAGATCTTCAAAATCTCGTCGAAGGAACGATCCACATCGCTCTCCTCTGCCTTCTCGCCCTCGGTCTCGTCCAGAGGCTGGGGGGCAGCGGGGGCAGCGGCATCATCCTGCGTGGGCTGCTGCGTATCGGCAGCGGCGGGGGCAGCAGGGGCTTCCTGCTGGTCATTGCTCTCGAAGCCGGTGGCGATGACGGTGACACGGATCTCGTCGTCCAGCTCCTCGTCGAAGGTGGCGCCGAAGATGGTCAGGGCATCGGGATGCACCGCCTGCTGCACCAGCGTGGCGGCCTGCTCCACCTCCTCCAGACCGATGTCCATGGAGCCGGTGACGTTGATGAGGACGCCCTTGGCGCCGTTGATGGAGGTCTCCAGCAGGGGGCTGGAGATGGCCATGCGGGCAGCCTCCTCGGCCTTGCCCTTGCCGGCGGCACGGCCCACGCCCATATGGGCAAGGCCGGCATCCTTCATGACGGCGGTGACGTCGGCAAAGTCCAGATTGATAAAGCCGGTGTCCCGGATCAGGTCGGAGATGCTCTGCACCGCCTGGCGCAGCACGTCGTCGGCAATTTCAAAGGCGTTGCGGAAGGTGATCTTCTGATCGGTGGCGTACTTCAGCCGCTCGTTGGGGATGATGACCAGAGAGTCCACCTTGCCGCGAAGCTGCTCAATGCCGGCCTCCGCCGCACGCATCCGCTTCTGGCCCTCGAAGCCGAAGGGCTTGGTGACCACGCCCACCGTCAGGACGCCCTGCTCCCGTGCGATCTCCGCCACCACGGGGGCTGCGCCGGTGCCGGTGCCGCCGCCCATACCGGCGGTGATGAACACCATGTCGGTGTCCTCCAGCGCCTTGGACAGCTGGGTGCGGCTCTCCTCGGCGGCCTTCTGACCCACCTCCGGATTGGCGCCTGCGCCCTGTCCGTGGGTGAGCTTCTCACCGATCTGGAGCTTATATCCGGCGCTGGAGGTATTCAGCGCCTGCTTATCCGTATTGACGGCGATGAAATCCACGCCCTTTACGCCGGAGCGCACCATGCGGTTGACCACATTATTGCCGCCGCCGCCGACGCCCACCACCTTGATACTTACCACGTTCTCCGGTCCTGTTTCAAACCCAAAAGCCATGACGCTTCCTCCTGCCGTAATTTGTATGTCAAAGACACGTTTTCTGTCCGTATACCCAAGATACAGTATTTTATTTATTGTATTACGGTTTACCTGTCCCGTCAAGTGTTCCGACGGGATTTCCCGAAAAAATCCCTTATCCGGGAATAAACCGGGCGCTGCCCTCGGCATCCCAGCGGATGGTGCCGGTCTCGTTTTCCTCCAGCTTCTCCAGCACCGCCGCCAGATATCTCAGGCGGTAGGCGAAATCATCCTCCCGGTCCAGATACACGTCCAGCCGGTCCTGATACCGCAGGACGATGCCGCTCTCCTCGAAGCGGATCTCTCCGATCTGGGCGGTCATGCCCTTGGAGCGCAGCTGGCGCAGCAGCTCCAGCAGCCGGGCAAGATCCCCGGACTGCTCCTCCGGCACCGCCGCAAGGCTCCCCACCTGCGGGTCTGTCAGGGGCAGGCCCGTGACCATAGGGCAGCCGTTTGGGGCCTCGGCAGGGGAATCCACCAGCTTGCCCTCCGGGCTGATAAGCCAGCAATGGCCGTCCTGTTGAATGCCCGCCGGGTCGCTGCACTCCACGATATCGATGCGCAGAGTCCCCGGCAGCTTGCGGCTCAGCCGCACCGACTCTACATAGGGCAGAGCCTCGGTGATCCTGGCCGCCGCATCGTACTTATTCAGCAGAAAGAGATTATCCCCCTCCGAGACGCCGCTGGCGGCCAAAATCGTCTCACGGGAATAGCGGTCATTGCCGCTGACAGAGATGGTATCCACCTTGAAAAACAGCACCAACGCTCCCACGATGGCGGCACAGATCAGCACGAAGCACAGCAACCGATAGAGGAAGGCAAACCTTCCCCGGCTGCGCCGTCTGTTTCTTCTGCTGCGTCTGGCCATAAGTGCTCTCCTTTTATCGTTCCTCCTGACGGATGTCGGCACCCAGCTGCGCCAGCTCCCCCGTCAGGTCTTCATATCCTCGTTGAATGTGCTCCACGCCGGTGACAGCGGTCTCGCCCTCCGCCTGAAGGGCCGCCAGCACCAGCGATGCGCCGCCCCGCAGCTCCTTGGCCCGGACAGCGGCTCCGTGGAGCCGGTCTACGCCGCATACCACGGCCACCCGGCCCTCCAGTCGGATATCCGCTCCCATCCGCACCATCTCCGGCACATGGCGGTAGCGGCTGTCGAAGATGTTCTCCACAAAGACGGTGGCTCCCTCCGATCGCAGCAGCGACGCCATCAGCACCGCCTGTGCGTCCGTGGGAAAGCCGGGATACGGAGCCGTGCGGATGGGGCCTGCGCTTTGCAGCCGCCGGGGAGCCTGCAGGCGGATGGAGGTCTCGCCGCAGGTGAGGCGGCATCCCGCCTGACGCAGCATCGTGGCAACGGCGGAGAGGTGACGGTAGTCCACGCCCTCCAGCCGGATATCGCCGCCGGTGCCGGCGGCGGCCGCCAGATAGGTAGCGGCCACAATGCGGTCCGCCACCACCGTATGTACGCAGCCATGGAGGGGTGCGCCGCCCTCCACCACCACGGTGGAGCTGCCCGCCCCCTGCACATGGGCGCCCATTTTCTGCAAAAAGGTCTGCAAATCCACGATCTCCGGCTCACGGGCGGCGTTGGCGATGACGGTAGTTCCCTCTGCACCGCAGGCCGCCAGCATGGCGTTCTCCGTGGCTCCCACGCTGGGGAGACTCAGCACGATCTCCGTGCCGGTAAGGCGCTCCCGGCGGCAGGCCAGCCGTCCGCCGGTCTCCTGAATGGCCGCCCCCATGCTCCGCAGCGCCGCAAGGTGCAGATCAATGGGCCGGGCTCCCAACTCACAGCCGCCGGGATAGGTCATTTCCGCCTGTCCGCAGCGGGCAAGAATGGCTCCCAGAAACACCACCGACGAGCGCATCCGGCTCATGAGGTGATCCGGTACATCCCAACGGGTCAGGTCTGCGGCGTCCACCAGCAGGTCTCTGCCCTGCCAGTCCGCACGGCAGCCCAGATGCCGCAGGATCTCCATGGCCGTCTCCACGTCCCGCAGACGGGGACAGTGCCGGATGCGGCACACCTCCCCGCTCAAAAGGGTGGCTGCCAGAATGGGCAGCACGCTGTTTTTGGCCCCCTGCACCGTCAGGCTGCCGGAGAGGGGCCGCCCGCCCCGGATGATGATCGCACTCATATGCCCCCGCCTTTCTTAGCGTTTTCGCCATCCTATGCAGGGGGACAATGTGTGGTGTTACTTCCGCAGGGCCATGACGGTCCGATAGATGCGTTCCGTGGCGTCGGGGATGCCCAGCTCCGCCATGCCGGCGCTCATGCTGCGGCGCAGCTCCGGGGAGCGAAGGATCTCTCCGGCGGCCCGGTAGAGGGCTTCGCCGGTGGCATCCTTCTCCAGAATGACCTGTGCGCCGCCGTGCTTTTCCAGGATCCGGGCATTCTTCTCCTGATGGTTGTTGGTGACGTAGGGGGAGGGGACGATCACCGCCGGGACTGCCAGCGCCGTCAGCTCGCTGACGGTGGAGGCTCCCGCCCGGCAGATCACCAGATCCGCCGCACGCATGACATCCGCCATGTCGTAGATATACTCCCGGACATCCAGTCCCGGTGTCTTCGTCAGCTGCTCTGCCTCCAGCGTCTGGCGCATGGTATCCCAACTGCCCTTGCCGGCGGCGTGGATGTGGTGAAAGGGCATTCCGTCCCTCGCCTCCAAGCGGAAGAAGTCCAGCATATGCTCGTTCATGAATCGTGCGCCGAGACTGCCCCAGAAGGAGACGGCCAGCGGCCGGTCATCGGTAAGCCCCAGCTTCTGCCGGGCCTGCTCCCTGGTCTGGCGGAAGAAGTCGCCCCGCACCGGTGTGCCGGTGACCACGATCTTCTCCGGGTGCTTATAGTGCTGGCGGCACTCCTCGAAGCCCACCATGATGCACCCGGCATAGCCCTCCAGCATTTTAGTGGTAAGGCCGGGGACCATGTTGGACTCGTGGACTGCCGTGGGGATGCCCTCCTTGGCGGCGTATTTCACCATGGGATAGCTGGCGTAGCCGCCGGTCCCCACCACCAGATCGGGTCGGAAGTCCCGGAGGATGGCACGGGCTCTGGAGCCGGCCAGCGCCAGATTTTTAAGGCTTTTCACGTTGTGGGCGATGCCCGACGGAGACAGGGACCGCTGAAAGCTGGAGACCTCGATGGAGCGGAAGTCGTATCCCGCCTTTTCGATGAGCCCCCGTTCCATACCACGGGGCGTTCCCACGAACAGCACCCGCAGATCCGGATGCCGCTCCTGCATATAGCCCGCCAGCGCCAGCGCCGGGTTCACATGGCCCGCCGTGCCGCCGCAGGTAAAGATCACGTTCATATAGCTTCCTCCTAACCGTTGCGGGGCGCCGGGATCTGGCGGGATACGCTGAGCACGATGCCCATTTCAAATAATTGCAGCGCCAGCGCCGTGCCGCCGTAGCTGAAAAACGGCAATGAGATACCGGTGGCGGGAATCAGTCCCGTGACCACCGCAATGTTCAAAAAGGTCTGTAGACTGATGAGGGTCATGATGCCCACCACCATCAGGGTGCCGAAGCGGTCCTTGGCGTGGAGGGCGATCCAGAAGCCACGGAGGATCAGCAGCGCAAACAGCAGCATCACCACGCAGGCCCCGATGAGACCCAGCTCCTCGCACACCACTGCAAAGATGCAATCGTTGTGCTCCTCCGGCAGATAAAGGAACTTCTGCCGGCTCTTGCCCAGTCCCACACCCAGCAGGCCGCCGGAGCCGATGGCGATGAGGCTCTGGCTGATCTGCCAGCCGTCGCCGTGGAACCACGCCTCGTTGAAGGGGTCACGCCAAGTATCGATACGGCCCTTGCCGTACTGGATGATGCCCTTTTCCACCAGCTGCACATACAGCACCGCCACGATGCCCACGCCGCCCAGGCCAGCGGCCACCAGCCAGCGCTGGATGCCGCCCACGATCATCATGACGATGCCCGTCCCCACGATGAGGATGGTGCCGGACAGGTGAGGCTCCAGCATCATCAAAATGGCGATCAGGCCCAGCACCGCCAGATACGGCACGATGCCGTAGCGCCAGGTCTCCATTTTCCGTTTTTTCTTGGAGATACTGTCGGCAAAGTAGACCACCACCGCCAGCTTGGCGATCTCGGAGGGCTGGAAGGAGAAACCCTCCGTCCCCAGCCAGCGGGTGGCGTTGTTATTGGTGATGGCCAGAGGGTTCTTCGGCACGATCACCAGCACCAGCAGGAAGACGGCAAAGCCCAGCAGCAGCTTGGAGGCCCCTCGCAGCCGCTGGTAGTTGATGCGGGACATGACCACCATGGCAAACAGCCCCAGCACCGCAAAGATCAGCTGGCGTTTGAAGTAGTATGCCCCGTCGCCGGTCTCATAATAGGCCGATGGAAAGCTGGCGGAAAACACCATCACCAGCCCCACGCCGGTGAGCAGCAGCGTCAGAAGCAGGAAGGGAAGATCCATGGGTCCCATGAGGGACTGGCGCTCCATCTGGGTGGTGCGCTGCCGGTGGTCCCGGCTGATGCGTATCTGCTCCCGGCGCTCCGCCTCCTCTCGCTGGCGGCGGCGCTGGGCCTCCCGGCGGCGTCTGTCGTCGTCGGGGCGGCGTACCGTATTGGGCATAGGGATCCCTCCTTTCCCACAGAATGTCAGTGAAGCGTTACAGGGAGAAGCGGTCGGCCACGCCCCAATAGGCCAGCAGGCACATCAGGGCGCTGACGGCGGTGAACACCGCCACGATCTTCTTCTCGTTCCAGCCGCACATCTCGAAGTGGTGGTGCAGCGGCGCCATCTTGAAGATGCGCTTGCCGTGGGTGGCCTTGAAGTAGGCCACCTGTATGATATCGGACAGGGTCTCGCACAGGTATACGAAGCCCACCAGCAGCAGGATCAGCGGCATATCGTAGGCGAAGGCCAGCGCCGCAATGGCGCCCCCCAGAAACAGGGAGCCGGTATCGCCCATGAACACCTTGGCGGGATAGTGATTATAGTACAGAAAGCCCAGCAGGCCGCCGAACATGGCCCCGGCAAAGACACCCAGCTGCGTGAAGCCGCCCCACACGGCACCCATCACCGCAAAGAACAGCGCCACCGGCAGCGTCACGCTGGAGGACAGGCCGTCCAGTCCGTCGGTGATGTTGACGGCGTTCACCGTACCCACGATGACGAAGGCAGCGAAGATCATATACACCACCCAGTTCATGACGATGTGGGTGTTGAAGAAGGGGATATACAGGTTGGGGCTCAGCATCCCCTCGTAGCGCATAAGGCACAGGAAGGCCACCGCCGCCGCCAACTGAAGAATGAACTTCTGAGGGGCCGTCAGGCCGGTATTCTGATGGTGCTTCACCTTCTGATAGTCGTCGATGTAGCCGATGACGCCGAACACCAGTGCAAAGGCGTAGACATACAGGTGGGTGAAGCGGCCCTCCAGCATCTCCGGCCAGCCCGCCGCCAGAATGGCCACGCCGATGCCGATGATGAACATGAGGCCGCCCATGGTGGGTGTCCCCTGCTTGGTCATGTGCCAGGTGGGACCGATCTCCTTGATGCTCTGTCCCGCCTTCAGCTTCACCAGTGCCGGGATCAGCAGCTTTCCTGCGATGAGTGTCACGATAAGGCTGATAACGCCTGCCAGTATAATATACATATTCTTCTCTCCCTCTCGCCCCGCAGGGCGGTGTTATCCGTTGGTGTATGCCGCCACCAGCTCCCGCTCGTCCATGTGCCGCTTTTCGCCGCACACCTCCTGATACGTCTCGTGGCCCTTGCCGCACAGGACGATAACGTCCTTGGGGCGGCTGTTTTTCAGTACCCAGCCGATGGCCTCCCGCCGGTCGCAGATGACGACGCTCTCGCCGGGGCCGGTCAGGCCCGGCAGGATATCCTCGATGATCTTCTCCGGCTGCTCCCAGCGGGGGTTGTCGGAGGTGACCACCGCCACATCCGCCAACCGGGAGACGATGCGGCCCATCTGCGGGCGCTTCTCCCGGTCCCGGTCGCCGCCGCAGCCAAACACCGCCACCACCCGGCCCTCGGCAAAGCCCCGCACCGCTGTCAGCACGTTTTCCAGCGCATCCGGCGTATGGGCGTAGTCGATGAGGACGGTACACGGCAGGCCCGGCGTGGGGACCACCTCCATGCGTCCCTTGATGCCGGAGGCCGTTTGCAGCGCTGCTGCCCCCTGCTCCGGCGGAACGCCCAGCATATGGCAGATGCCCAGCGCCGCCAGTGCGTTATATACGGTGAAGCGGCCGGGAATGGGGACGGTCACTGGGATGCGCCGCCCATCCAGAAGGGCGTCAAAGGCCACGCTCCGGGCCGTCAAGCGGAGGTTCTCCCCCCGCAGGCGGCTGCTGTCCCCGGTGCCGTAGCGCAGCACGGGGCAGGCACATTCTCGCAGCAGCCGGGGCGTCCACGGGTCATCGCCGTTGCAGACGGCGGCCTCGCACTGGCGGAACAGCTGCGCCTTGGCATCGCAGTAGTCCTCCATGGTGCGGTGAAAGTCCAGATGATCCCGTGTAAGGTTGGTAAAGGCTCCCACCCGGAAGTTGATGCCCCGTACCCGCTCCAGCGCCAGCGCATGGGAGGACACCTCCATCACCCCATAGCGGCATCCGGCATCAGCCATCTGCCGCAGCAGGCGGTAGACGTCGCAGGACTCCGGGGTGGTGCGCTCTGTCTCCAGCTCCGTCTCGTCGATCAGGTTCCGGATGGTGCCTATCAGGCCCACCCGCACCCCCAGCGTCTGTCGGAGGATGTGGCGCACCAAACAGGTGGTGGTGGTTTTGCCGTTGGTGCCGGTGACGCCCACCACCGCCAGCTCCCGGTCCGGATGGCGGTAGAGGCGTGCGCTGACCTCCGCCAGCGCACGGCGGGGATCCTGCACGGCGGCCCATGGCAGCTCCTGCACCGGCTCCCGGCTCAGAACGCACACGGCCCCTCGTGCCTTGGCCTCGGCGATGTGGCAGCGGCCATCCTCCCGGAAGCCGGGAATGGCTACGAACACGTCGCCGGGGCGTATCCTCTGTGAATCGCAGCAGACACCGGTGACCTCCGGCACCTGCGGCACGGCGGCGGAGGTGAGCCCCGCCAGCAGCACCCTGAGATCCACGAAAAGACTTCCTTTCTGCTCTGTTTTGGCTCAATCGTTGAGGCTGGTATCGCCCAGCTGCACGCTGATGACGGTGCCGGGCTCCACCTGAGCACCGGCCTCCACATCCTGATTCAGCACCACGATGCTGCCGGAGGTGCTGTTGGTGGCGCCGGTGAAGCGCAGGATCAGTCCGGCGTTGCTGGCCAGCGAATTGGCCTCCGACGCCGTCCGGCCCAGCAGGTTGGGGACAGTACATAGCTCTGTGGCTTTCTCCGCCCCGGCATAGAGGATCACCGTGGCGTTGCCGGGGATGATGGCCCCGCCGGCAGGGGTCTGGTCGGTGATGGTATCGCCGTCACCGACGATCTGGCAGCCGAAGCCACGGTCCTTCACCCGCTGCTGGGCTTCCTCACGGGTCATGCCCACCACATAGGGGACGGTGGTGTCGGCACCCATGAGCTCCTCAGCGGTGTAGGTGGGCTCGATGCCCAGATAGGGGAGGATCTCTGCCATGATCTTGCTGGCCACCGGAGCCACCATGGCGCCGCCGGAGGGGTAGGTGCCGGTGTCACGGGCGGGGGAGTCCATGGCGATGAGCATGATGATCTGTGGATCGTCCGCCGGGGCAAAGGCCACGAAGGACACCACCACGTCGCCGGTCTTGCCCTTATCCGCCGTACCGGTCTTGCCGCCGATGCGGTAGCCCTTCACCTGTCCGTTGCGGCCGCCGCCATCGGAGACCACATACTCCAGGCACTCACGGGCCATGGCGGAGGTCTGCTGGCTGACTACCTGACGCAGGGGGGTATTGTCGTGCTGATACACCACAGCGCCGCTGCTGTCCCGCACCTGCTCCACCACATGGGGCTGGTACAGGTAGCCGCCGTTGATGCAGGCGGCCTGTGCGGCGATGAGGGAGATGGGGGTCACGTTGAAGTTCTGGCCGAAGGCGTAGCAGGCCAGATCCAGCTGGGAGAAGTCGCTCTGGGCCATGAAGATGCCGGTGGCCTCACCGGCCAGATCGATGCCGGAGCCTTCCAGCAGGCCGAAGGAGCGCATATACTCGTAGAAGGTATCTGTTCCCAACCCCAGGCCACAGTTGATGAAGGCGGGGTTACAGGAGTTACCGGTGGCCTCCTTCAGGGTCTGATGCCCGTGGCCGCTGGTGTTGCTGCAGTGGATGGTCTGGCCCATGACGGTGATGGAGCCGGAGCATTCAAAGGTGGAGCTCATATCCACCACGCCCTCCTCCAGCGCTGCCGACAGCGTCAGGATCTTGAAGGTGGAGCCGGGCTCATAGGTGTCGTTGAGGGCCTTGTTGCGCCACTGGCGCAGCTGCTGATCCGCCAGTGAGGCGCTGCCGTCCTCGATGGCCGCCTTCAGGCGGGCGTCCGACACCTCGGAGTAGTTGTTCAGATCGTAGTTGGGGTAGGACACCATGCCCAGCACGCCGCCGGTCTTAACGTCCATGACGATGCCGGTGGCGCCGTTGGCGGCCTCAAACTGGTCCGCCATCTCCTTGACGTATTTCTCCAGATAGTACTGGACGTTGGTATCCAGCGTCAGCACCAGATCGTCGCCGTTGTGGGAGGCGTAGTACTGCTCGTATTCATAGGGCAGGGCGTTGCCGCCGTTGTCCTTGGCGCTGACCACCAGCCCCGTCTGGCCCTGCAGCTCCTCCTCATACTGGGCCTCCAGTCCATAGAGGCCGGTGTTGTCCGTTCCCACGAAGCCGATGACGTGGGCCGCCAGCGAGCCATAGGGATAGTAGCGCTTGGCATCGGTCTCCAGATACACGCCGTGGACCTCGTTGTCATTGAGGAGCTCCCGGACGGCGTTGGCCGTGTCCTCGTCCACCCGGAGCTTCACCACCTCGTACTGGGAATAGGTGCGCTCCATCTGCTCCAGAATACTCTCCTGCGTCACACCCAGCAGCTGACTCAGGCCGGCGGAGAGACTCTCCTTGGTCCACTTGGTCTCAGGCTTTTCCAGCTCCTCCGCCAGTTCCTTGGGAGAGAGGAACACTGTCTCCGCCGTGGCCGATACCGCCAGCTCGTTGCCGTTGCGGTCGTAGATGGTGCCTCGTGAGGCCGTCACCACAGTGCTGCGGGTCTGCTGATCCAGCGCCTTGCTCTGATAGTAGTCGTGCTGCTTGATCTGCAGCTGATACAGCTTCAGGGCCAGCACCAGAAACACCGCCACGCCCAGCACCAGCATCAGCACAAAGGTACGGGTCTGGATGACCCGGTTGGCCCGCCGGATGTTTTCACTTTTCCTTCTGTTTTCTGCCATGCTCCGCTCCCTGCGGTCTGCGCCGCCGCAATGTCAGGCAAGGAGCAAGAAGTCACCTTCTTACTCCTTGCGTATGGTCCACTATATGGCGTCGCTCAGCGGAAATATTCCACCAGAGCGCCGACACCGCTTTTCACGCTGTGGGTCAGCTGGCTCAGCAGGCTGTCGCTCTCGGCCTGATAGACCTCTGCCTTGCTGCCGCCGCCCAGCTCCACGTATTCCACCTGTCCGGCGGTGGGCTTCTTCATGCCCGCCGCCTCGGCGGCCTCCTTGATCTTGGCCATATCGAAGGTGCGCTCATAGTCCATCACCAGGCTCACCCGCTGATCCTCCAGCTGGCTGACCTGCTCCTGCAGGTCGCTGATGGATCCGGTGACCGCCGTCAGCTGGATGTAGCCCATGACCAGCACCACCGCCATGGCTGCCAGCGCACCCACGGCACACAGGGCCAAGGGGGACACCCGCTGCCGGGGACGGGCCGCCGTCCGGTGGCGGGGCGCCTGCTGGGGCTGGGACTGCCGCTCCGGGCGGGCTGCCTCCTCCAGCTGCCGCTGGCTGGCCAGTGTATCCAGATCGTAGGCCAGATTCCCATATACCATTGTGTTGGGTCGTCTCCTCTGTTGTGCCATGACGGCAGCTCCTTTCCGTATCCTCTGTATGGTCAGGGGGACAGGCCCCCGTTCTCTCGTTTATAGCTTCTCCGCCACCCGCAGCTTGGCGCTCCTGGCACGGGGATTGTAGGTCAGCTCCGCCTCCGTGGCCACGATGGGCTTGCGGCTCACCAGCTTCATCTGCGGCTTCTTGCCGCAGACGCACACCGGGAAATTGGGCGGGCAGGTGCAGCCGGTGGCCAACTCCTGCATGGTTTTCTTAATGATGCGGTCCTCCAGCGAGTGGAAGGAGATCACCGCCAGCCGTCCGCCGGGATGCAGCCGCTGCGCCGCTGCACGCAGCATGGGCGGCAGCTCCTCCAGCTCGCCGTTGACAGCGATGCGGATGGCCTGAAAGCTCCGCTTGGCGGGGTGCTGCTTCTCCCGCAGCGCCGCCGGAGGCATGGCGGAGCGGATCACCTCCACCAGCTGTCCCGTAGTCTCGATGGGTGCCTTTTCCCGGCGCTCCACGATGTGCCGGGCGATGGCGGGGGCATAGCGTTCCTCGCCGTATTCAAACAGGATGCGCCGCAGCTCCTCATAACTCCAGCCGTTGACCACGTCCCGTGCCGTCAGACCCGCCGTGCGGTCCATCCGCATATCCAGCGGGGCGTCGTGCATATAGGAAAATCCACGCTCTGCATCGTCCAACTGTGGGGAGGAGACGCCCAAGTCAAAGAGCATCCCGTCCACGGCATCGATGTGCAGGTCGTCCAGCACCTCCGCCAGACGGCTGAAGTTGCTGTGGACCAGCGTCACCCGGTCGGCGTACTCCGCCAAACGGACACGGGCGGCCTCCAGCGCCGTCCCGTCCCGGTCCAGACCGATGAGCCTTCCCCCTGCCGTCAGGCGGCGGAGGATCTCCAGTGAGTGACCGGCCCGGCCCAGTGTGCCGTCCAGGTAGACGCCGTCGGGGCGGATGGCCAGCGCCTCCAGACACTCGTCCAGCAGCACCGGCTTGTGGCCGTAGGCCTGATCGGCCTCGGCATTGCGGTCAAACGCCATCTCTTACAGCCCCATTTCTTCCATCGCCTGCTCCAGTGAACCGGAGGAAAAGGCCTCCTCCTCCAGCTCGGCCCAGCGCTGGGCGTTCCAAATCTCCACACGGTTGAAGATACCGGCCACCACCACTTCCTTTTCCAGCTTCGCCCGCTGGCGCAGGTGGTTGGGGATGAGGATGCGGCCCTGTGCATCCGGCTCGCAGTCCGCCATGTATGCAAACATCAGCCGGAGCTTTTTCACGTCGGTAAAGTTGCGCTCGTCCAGCTTTTGCTGGAACTTCTCCCACTCGGTGTCGGAATAAACGGACAGGCAGCCGTCCTGCCCCACCGTCACGTGGAGGGTATCTCCCAGCTGCTCCCGCAGCTTGGCAGGGATAAACAGGCGGCCCTTGGCATCAATATTGTGAAAATACTGTCCCGTCATGCCTGTTTCACCCCTTTCCCGCAACTTTTTCGGCAAATCTCAGCGTTGTGGGCAGCTGCCCCACTTTAGGGAATGGTCCTCCACTTTGTGGGCTTTTGCACCACAATCATGGGTAAACGCACCATAATTCCCCACCGCTACGTTGAGTATACAGGATTTCTCCGCCGATTGCAAGTACCATTTTCCCGGCTTTTGTAAGTAAAACCCGTGGTTTTTTTCATTATTTCCATCATTTTCTCCGTTTTCCAGAACATTCGTTTCAGTGCCGAAAGAGGCAAAAATGGCGGGCACTATATATAGTACCCGCCATTTTTTATTACTACAAGATATTCGCCCGTTTTCTTCTGCAAACGACAGAAGGGACAAGCTCTCACCCGTCCCTTCTTGCGTTATGTTGTTTTTCAATAAAATTGCACAAAAATCAGCCGAAAATTTCGTCAAGCATTCTCGTCGCTCTGGGGTTGCTCCGAGGCGGATCTCCGCTCCCGCAGCTTCTCCTGATTGGCCTGCATCTGCTCGTTGGAGGTGGCCCGGAACCGGACACGGGACTCCTTCACCTCGTCCAGCGCCGCCTGAATGGCCTCCTCCGTCCGGCGCAGAGCGTCCTCGGTGTAGGTGTTGGCCACGTGGTACAGCTCCTTGCTGCGTTCCTCGGCCCGACGAATGATCTCGGAACTCTTGCGGCGGGCCTGCTGCAGGGTCTCGCTCTCGGAGACGATGACCTTGGCGTCCAGCTCCGCCTGACGCAGCATCTTCTCCACTTCCTTCTTGGCGGAGGACACATACTCCTCCCGCGCCCGCACCAGCTCCTGCGCCTTCTTGATCTCCAGCGGCAGCTTGGCCCGGATATCGTCCAGCAGATCCAGCGCCTCATCACGGCTGATGACGCACTTATCCGAGCTGAAGGCCGCACTCTTGGCCTCGTCGATCATGCTGTAAAGCATATCCAGCAGTCGCTGCACATCCTTCTCTTCCATAAGGTTTACCTCCCTTTCAGTTCCTCCGCCACCGGGGCGGGAACATATTTCTCCAAAGGCTGTCCGTACCGGATCATCTCCCGCACCATAGTGCTGCTGAAGTGCTGATAGGCCGGACTGGCCGGCAGCAGCAGCGTCTCCAGCTCCGGACAGATGCCCCGGTTGATGGCCGCCTGTTGATACTCCAAATCAAAATCCGTGGTGTTGCGGACGCCCTTCACCAGAATGCCCGCTCCCTTCTGCCGGGCGTAATCCGCCAGCAGGCCGCTGTAAAGCTCCGCCTCCACATTGGGCAGGTCCGCCACCGAGCGGCGAATCAGCTCCAGCCGCTGCTCCGGGGAGAACATGGGCTTTTTGTCGCAGTTCACCATGACACAGACAAAGAGCCGGTCGAAGCAGGGGGCGCTGCGGCGGATGATATCCAGATGTCCCAGCGTGATGGGGTCAAAGCTGCCGGGATAGATGGCTGTTTTCATGTGGTCTCGTCCTCGTTTCCGCTGCGGTGATACACCGACAGTCTGATCTTTCCGTAGCGGTATTCCCGATACAGTCGATAGGGCGCCGGAAGCTCCGGCAGCACCTTATCGGCGGCGCTCTCCGCCACAATTATACCATGCTCCCGGCAAATGTCAAACGAAGCGATGGCGGTAAGGGCCTGCTCCAGCAGGTCGGCGGCGTAGGGCGGATCCAGAAAGATCAGGTCGAACTTCTCCCCGCTTTTGAGATACGCCAGCGCATCCCCGGACTTCACTCTGGCCCGATCGGTAAAGCCGCACAGGGCCAGATTCTCCTGCACCAGACGCACGGCATCCGGACGCCGGTCCACGAACACTGCCTCCGCCGCCCCACGGCTCAGGGCCTCGATACCCAGCTGGCCGGTGCCGGCAAAGAGATCCAGCACCCGGCGGCCCTCGATGTCAAATTGGATGATGGAGAACAGGCTCTCCTTGACCTTGTCGGTGGTGGGACGGGTCTCCATCCCCTGCAGCTCCTTGAGCCGCCGACCTCTGGCCGTTCCTGTGATGACTCGCATGGCTTACACCTCCGGATCGAAGCACTCGAAGATGACGAGGTTCCCCGCCTGCTCCGCAGCTTCCATTTCTTCCTTCGCTCGGATGGTCCAGTTGACCTCCTGCACATGATATACTTTATGGCACAGCCGCAGACACAGATTCTCCCGGTCGGAGAACCGATAGGCGATGAAATCCGGCTGGGTGGCCACGTTGGTCAGCAGATTCCCCAGCAGCCACATGGTAAGCCTTCCGTGTCCGCCGCCGGACTCCCCGTGGCGCAGGAACTGCTCCGACAGCTGGCCCCGGATGATCAGGGGCCGATGCTTTTTCAGCCACAGGATGCACCGGGGGTCGAAGGACTCGATGCAGTAATTCACCCGGAACCGGTCCAACATGGTGCAGGTGGCCTCCGCCAGCTGGGCATGGTTGCCCCGCTCCGCCTTCAGCTCGATGATGAGGGGCGTTTTCCCCTGAAACAGGGGCAGCACCTCCTCCAGAAGGGGGATCTGCTCCTGCGTCCCCTCCAGACGGTACTGCTTCAGCTCCTCCGCCGTCAGGTCCTCCACCAGAACGTCCGCTCCGGCGGTGCGCTTGAGACTGGCGTCGTGGATCACCGCCAAGCGGCCGTCCTTCATCAGATGGACGTCCAGCTCAGCACCGTAGCCGTGTTCAATGGCACGGCGGAAGGCCGCCATGGAGTTTTCCGGAATATGGGGCTTGTCGTGGTAGCCCCGGTGGGCGTAGCGGTACTGCCGCAGCAGCTTCCAGCCGGGATGCTCCCGGCGGCAGCGCAGCATCAGCAGAAACAGCTCCGCCAGAATGATCAGTACCAGCAGTACAATGACAACAGGCATTTGGCGTCAGTCCTCCATTTCATCCAGAGCTTCCAGCCCCCGCTTTGCCTCAGGCTTGCTGTCGCCGTGGCGGACGAACAGCATGGTCACAAAGGCCAGCGCCGTGAACACGGCGGCATAGGGGAACAGCACGTGCATCCCCATGCGGTCCATCAGCAGGCCGGAGAGCATGGGCGTGGCCACCTGCGCCGCCATGGAGGCGGTGTAGTAAAAGCCGGTGTACTTACCCACGTTGCCGCCGGAGCACATCTCCACCACCATGGGAAAGGAGTTGACGTTGATGGTGGCCCATGCGATGCCCGCCAGAGCGAACATGGCGTTCATGAGCATGGTGGGACTCTCGGCGCTCATGAAGGAGGCAGTGGTAAAGGCAGCGGTCAGCATGACGACGCCCGCCAGAATGGTCTTTTTCCGGCCCACCTTGGAGGCGATGAAGCCCACCGGCAGGTAGGAGATGATAGCCGCCGCCTGAGCGATGATCAGGGTCAGGTTATAATCCTTGTGGAGGATATTGCTGGCGTAGACGGAGTATTTGCTGGTCACGGCGTTGTAGCCGAAGAACCACAGCACGATGGACAGCAGCAGGAAGATCAGGGACTTCACCTCGTCCACCGACAGCTTCCGTTCGCCGGTGGCGGCCTCCTCCTTATCCTCCAGCCCCAGCTCCACCGACTGCTGCTGCATCTCGGCGGCCCACTCATTCTCCCGCACCGTCAGCATGAACACCACCAGCGCCGCCAGCATGATGGCGGCAATGACGGCGAAGTAGCCGGTATAACTCATCAGGGAGTTGCGAACGGCAGAGGTGGCGAACACCATGCCCAGCACCAGCACCAGGATCCCGCCGGCGGAGCCCATGAGGTTGATGACGGCATTGGCCTTGGAACGCAGGGGCTTTAAGGTCACATCCGGCATCAGCGCCACCGCCGGGGAGCGGAACACCGCCATGGACACCAGGATCACCAGCAGCAGAGCGATAAAAAACACCAGCGTCACTGGGCTTTTGGCGGTGGCGTCCCAAGCGCAGGCCTGCCGGGCCGGCATCACGTAGTTGGTGTAGTCGGGGTTGGTGACGGCGGCACCGTCCACAGTGATCTGGCTGCGGATCTGGGTGAACTCCTCCTTGGTGAACTGGCGGCTGAGCACGAACTTCTGGCCGCCGGGGGTCAGCAGCGTCTCATCCGCCTCCCGGTCGTAGATGGTCTCCAGCGCCGCCGGGTCATCGATGGCGGCCACATCGGAGATGTGGTGCAGCTGGGCGTTATCCACGAAAGACAGGGCAATGAGCATCACGGCGGCAATGAGGGTACCCACCACGATGAAGGGCGTCCGGCGGCCCCACTTGCTGTGGTGCTTGTCGGAGATGGCGCCGAACAGCGGCAGCATGAACAGGGCCAGCACGTTATCCAGCGCCATAATGGCGCCGGACCATGCCTGACTCATGCCGAACTTGTTGGTGAGGATCATGGGGATGGTATTGTCATACGCCTGCCAGAAGGCCTGGATCAGGAAGAAGGCAAAGCCCACCAGAATGATCCGCTTGTAGTTGAGTTTCATACAGTCTCCTCCAGTTCCCGGTACAGGGTACCGATGTCGGGATACACCCAGGTGGGGTGGATCTGATAGGCGGCGATATCCGCCTGCGTGCCTTCGCCAGACAGGACGAACACGGTATCAATGCCTGCGTTAACGCCGCAGGCGATGTCGGTATAGAGCCGGTCCCCCAGCAGCACCGTCTGCTCCGTGGAAAAGCCCGTCCGCTCCATGGCCAGCCTCGCCATCTCCGGCTGGGGCTTGCCGATGAAGGTGGGCTCCCGCCCGGTGGCGGTGGTGAGCATCCGGCACACACTGCCGCAGTCCGGCACGGAGCCGTACCATGTAGGGCAGACCCAGTCCGGATTGGTGGCGATGAAGGGGACGCCCCGGTTCAGCAGGATGCAGGCGTCCTCCAGCTTCTGAAAGGTCAGCTCCGTGTCGAAGCCGCACAGCAGCACCTCCGCCTGCTCCCGGTCACGGGTCACAGGGATGCCCGCCTGCGCCAGCTGGTCCATAAAGGACACAGTTCCCGCCACATAGCAGGTCTTTCCCGGCAGACTCACCCGCAGATAGCGGATAGTAGCGTCCACGGAGGTCAGATAATCCTCCCGGCAGGTGTCAATACCCAGCCGGTGCATCTTTTCTATGTACCCCTCCACGCCACGGGAGGAGTTGTTGGTGAGGAACAGATACCGTCCCCCTATGCGCCGGACGTATCGCAGAAACTCCGGCACGCCGTCGAAGAGCTGCTCATCCAGATAGATGGTGCCGTCCATATCCAGCAGGAACAGGCGTTTCTCCCGCAGCTGCGCCACGATCTTCTCTCCTCTCTCCGCAGAAATGCGTCTTTATACAAAAAACCATGCTAAGAATAGCACAAAGCCGCCCCGCTGACAAGTGGGACGGCCTTGTTTTTGGAAATTTTGCAACCCTCAGCTGTTATTCCGGTCAATGGGGCGGTGATGCAGCAGGGCCCACAGGTCCTTGCCGTTGAAGGGGATCAGGGGATAGAGGTACCCTTTTCCGATGAGGGGACGGGTACTGGCGATGAGGGCCAGAATCCCCAGAATACCGCCGATGAATCCCCACCAGTCAAACAGCCAGATGAGCAGCAGCAGGACCATGCGGCACAGCTTCACGGCGTAGCCCATCTCATAGCTGTGCTGGGCGTAGTTGGCGATGGCCACGAAGGCCATATATACCAGCACCTCCGGTACCAGCCATCGGGCCTGCACCGCAAAGTCCCCTAAGATCAGCGCACCCAGCATACTGAAGGAGTTGCTGAGCACATCCGGGGTGTTGAGGGAGGCCAGCTTCAGCACGTCGATAATGAACTCCACCAGCAGCAGCTGCAGGATCAGCGGCACATAGTACTCGTCCTCGATCAGGAGAAAGTGCAGGCTCTGGCGAAGGGTATCCGGCGACTTCACCAGCAGATACCACAGCGGCGTCACGAATAGTGTAAGAAGCAGCACGATGACCCGGACGATCCGCAGATACGTCCCCACCAGCGGCGGGAAATAGTAGTCGTTGACCTCCTCCAGAAACCGGAACAGACTGCACGGCAGCAGCATCACCGCCGGGGTGTTGTCGATCATCAGCAGGATATCCCCCTCCAGCACCGAGGCCGCCGCCACATCCGGCCGCTCGGTGTAGCGGGTCTTAGGAAAAGGATTCCACCACTGGGGTGGGGCGATAGCCTCCGCCACGCTCTCCTGGCTCATGGCGGTGGAGCCCACATCCATGGCCTCCAGCTTTTTTCGCAGCTGATCCAGCAGCTTCCGGTCCACCCGGTTTTCCATGTAACACAGCACCACGTCCGTCCGGGAGCGGGTCCCCACCTGCAAAGACTCCAGCGTCAGCTGCGAGTCCCGGATGCGGCGGCGCAGCAGGGCGGCGTTCTTCATGACGCTCTCCCCGAAGCCGTCGTGGCTGCCCCGCAGCACCTTGCTGGTATCCGGCTCCTCCACGGAGCGCAGGGGGAACTGCTTGGCATCCAGCACCACGCCGCCGGAAAAGCCGTCGATGATGAGCAGGGTCTTGCCGGCGAATACCGACGTCACCGCCTTCAGCCGGTCCGTCTCCACCGTTGCGTCGCAGACGCTGACGTAGCGGTCGGCAAAGGCCTGCAATGTCCCTACGTCCTCCAGCGACGGGATGGGCAGCCATGCGGAGATAGCCCGCTCCAGCACCGTGTCGTCGGCGTAGCCGTTGACCACCCATAGTCTGGCCCGGCGGCCGCCGATCCGCAGGGTCCGCCCGATCATGTCGAAGCTGCGCCCCACCCCCAGCAGGCCGTCCAGCGCCGCCGCCCTTTCGTCAAATGCATCCTTCACCCGTTTCATGCCGTCTCCTCCGCCTTGCGTTTGGAGGTAGTATGGGAATTTCTGCCGGGGAATATGCAAAAGGAGAGCGCCCACCTCACGAGGTGAGCGTTCTCCGATCCGTCTTCATGTAATGCTGTTACTCTTTAATAGCCTCCAACAGCAGGATAAACAGTCCTATCAGTACAAATGCATACCCGATATAAATTATGAGGTCCGCTCCCAGTCCCAATGTATAGACAGCAGTTATAATGAGGCCCAAACCAAGTGCGCTTTTGTTTGTCATAGGTTTCTCCTTACTCTCACAGGTTCACAACGGTAGATGCCCCCATAGTTTTATTGGTGTACTCGGAGCATATCACATCTCGTCTATATTCGTCAATACTTTTATCTAATTATATATTTTTTTCATTCCGATAAAATATCCATATGCATATCATTCTCATTTTGTATACATTTCTCAAAATAGAAGTACGTCTCGTCCTCACCGGTGGGGTCCATACAGGCGGCCAGCATATGCCGGGAGGGATGATTCTCCCGGAAGCATTTGGCCGTCACCCGCCGCAGATCCCAGCCCTTCAGGCCCCACGCCAGAGCGGCGGCAAAGGCCTCGGTGCCGTAGCCGTGACCGGCATAGGCGGCAGCGATGCGGCAGCCCAGCTCCGCCGTGCCGTGGCCGTCGAAGTGGGTGAACACCACCTCCCCGATGCACCGGCCCCGGAGCCGCACCGCAAGGCCCAGCTCCCGCCCGGCGGCGTAGTCCTCCTCCGACGCCTGCAGGAACCACTCCTCCGGGGGATGGGGATGCTCCT
>OKSB01001003.1_pt1 | contig 29492 bp, 20 predicted proteins | sample 1601171 | NCBI WGS metagenome assembly OKSB01 (sample SAMEA3541496, study PRJEB24748) | human gut metagenome | biome: human gut; feature: human-associated habitat; material: faeces | place: China | collected 2012 | reverse complement strand
GGCGACATCGGCATCCCCGCTTCCTCCCCCTATCGGGATCGGCCCATCGAGGAAAATCTGCGGCTGTTCGAAAAGATGAAGAACGGTGAGGTGGAGGAGGGAAAGATGACCCTCCGGGCCAAGATCGATCTGGCCAGCGGCAATCTGAATCTCCGTGACCCCATCATCTACCGCATCCGCTTCATCAATCACCACCGGCAGGGTACCAAGTGGTGCATCTACCCCATGTACGACTTTGCCCACCCCATTCAGGACGCTCTGGAGGGTATTACCCACAGCCTGTGCTCGCTGGAGTTCGAGTCCCACCGACCGCTGTATGACTGGGTGGTCAGCAATGTCTCCATCCCCTATCACAAGCCCCGGCAGATCGAGTTTGCCCGTCTGGGCATTGACCACACGGTGATGTCCAAGCGCAAGCTGCGTCAGCTGGTGGAGGAGAAGCTGGTCTCCGGCTGGGATGACCCCCGGATGCCCACCCTCTGCGGCCTGCGCCGCCGGGGCTATACTGCCCGCTCCATCCGCAATTTCTGCGAGCGCATCGGCGTGGCTAAGTCCCCCAACACCGTGGAGTACGGCTTTCTGGAGCATTGCCTGCGGGAGGATCTCAACGCCACGGCCCAGCGCACCATGGCGGTGCTGCACCCGGTGAAGCTCACGGTCACCAACTATCCGGAAGGACAGAGCGAGACCTTCACCGTGGAGAATAACCCCACCGATCCCACGCAGGGTACCCATGAGATCACCTTCGGCCGCCACCTGTGGATCGAGACGGAGGATTTTCTGGAGATGCCTATTCCCAAGTATAAGCGCCTGTACCCCGACGGCCCGGAGTGCCGTTTGAAGGGTGCCTACCTCATCCGCTGCACCGGCTGCGTCAAGGATGAGAACGGCCACGTGACGGAGGTGCTGTGCGAGTACGACCCCAACAGCCGGGGCGGCGACCCCGCCGACGGGCGGAAGGTCAAGGGCGCTACCCTCCACTGGGTGGATGCCGACAACTGTCTGGATGCCGAGGTGCGGCTGTACGACAACCTGTTCTCCGATCCCCAGCCCGACGGCCCGGACAAGAATTTCCTGGACTGCCTGAATCCCGACTCCCTGATGGTGCTGCGGGGCTGCAAGGTGGAACGCAGCATGGCCGCTGTGGCAGAGGAGTTCGACCGCCGGGAGAACCGTACCGGCGTCAACGCACCCACCTTCCAGTTCATGCGGACCGGCTATTTCTGCATGGATAACCGGGACTGCACGGCGGAGCATCTGGTGTTCAACCGCAGCGTTTCTCTGAAGGACAGCTTCAAGAAGTAAAGAGGAGCTGTCGGAAAACAAACAAAGGCCCGGAGGTCACAGACCTCCGGGCCTTTTGGCTAAAGCCCCTTGGGGGGTTATTTTTTCGGTTCAGCAGCCGCATCACCGTCATCACGGCACCGAACAACACACCGGCCACCGTCCAGATGACCCAACTCCGCTCCGGCGGCACCTTCAGCGGCTCCTTCTCCAGAAAGGCGTACTCCTTTTCGCCGCAGGACAGGAACAGCGCCACGGCCACGGCCACCAGCAGAGCGCACAGTCCGGTTGAAGTGAGATAGCATGGAGCTGCCGGGGAGTGCAGCGGTGCAGCCGTAAAGGGGCAGATGACAAACAGCGAGGGCCAACGGCCCTCGCTGTTTTATGCTGTTTACTTTTTCTTGCCGCCGTGGGAGGCCTTCATGCGCTTTTCGTGGTTGAGGATGGTCTTGCGGATGCGCAGCGCGTGCGGCGTGACCTCCAGCAGCTCGTCGTCGGCGAGGAATTCGAGGCACTGCTCCAGGCTCATCTGCTTGGGCGGGACCAGACGCAGCGCGTCGTCCGAGCCGGAGGCGCGCATATTGGTCAGCTGCTTCTTCTTGCAGACGTTCACGGTCATATCCTCGTTGCGGCTGCAAACGCCCACGACCATACCGGCGTAAACCGGCGTGCCGGGGCCGATGAACAGCGCGCCCCGCTCCTGCGCCGCCGCGAGACCATAGGCCACGGCTTCGCCGGTCTCAAAGGCGACAAGGGAACCCACCTGCCGCCGCTCGATCTCGCCCTTCATGGGAGCGTAGGAATCCAGCACGGAGGACATGACGCCCTCGCCGCGGGTATCGGTGAGGAATTCGTTGCGGTAGCCGAACAGGCCGCGGGAAGGAACCAGAAATTCCAGACGGTACCGGCTGCCCATGGGGGTCATGCCCAGCAAATCGCCCTTCCGCTTGCCCATTTTCTCAATGACGGAACCCATGCACTCCTCCGGCACGTCGGCGACCATCCGCTCGATAGGCTCGCAGACCTTGCCGTCGATGACCTTGGTCAGCACACGGGGGGTGGACACGGAGAACTCGTAGCCCTCCCGGCGCATGGTCTCCATGAGGATGGACAGGTGCATTTCGCCACGACCGGCCACGTTGAAGGAATCCGTTCCCTGCTCGGTGACGTGGAGGGAAACGTCCTTGAGAAGCTCCTTTTCCAGCCGGTCGCGGAGGTTCCGGGAGGTGACGAACTTGCCCTCCTTGCCCGCGAAGGGGGAATCGTTGACGGCGAAGGTCATTTCGATGGTGGGGTCGGAAATCTTCACGAAGGGCAGCGGCTCCACGCACTCCGGGGCGCACAGGGTGCGGCCGATGGTGATGTCCGCCATACCGGACAGCGCCACGATCTCGCCGGCGTGAGCCTCCTGGACGGGGTTCTTGCTCAGGCCGTCGAACTCGTACAGCGCCACGACCTTGCCCTTGGTTTTCACGTTCGCGTCATGGAAGTCGCAGATGGTGACCTCCTGATTGACCTTGATGGTGCCCCGCTCCACCCGGCCGACGGCGATACGGCCGACGTAGTCGTTATAGTCGATGGAAGAGACCAGCAGCTGCAGCGGCGCGGTGTCGTCGCCCTCAGGGGCGGGAATATAGTTGACGATGGTCTCGAACAGGGGGGTCAGGTCGGTGCCTGCCTCGTCGGGACTGTAGGAAGCCGTACCCTGACGGCCGGAGCAGAACACGGTGGGGCTGTTGAACTGCTCGTCGGTGGCGTTCAGATCCAGCAGCAGCTCCAGCACCTCGTCCATGACCTCATGCACCCGGGCGTCGGGCTTGTCGATCTTGTTCACGGCCACGATGACCTTGTGACCCAGCTCCAGCGCCTTCTGCAAGACGAAGCGGGTCTGGGGCATGGGGCCTTCGGCGGCGTCCACCAGCAGAATGACGCCGTTGACCATTTTCAGAATGCGCTCCACCTCGCCGCCGAAGTCGGCGTGACCCGGGGTGTCCACGATGTTGATCTTGTAGTCCTTATAATGCACGGAAGTGTTCTTTGCCAGAATGGTGATGCCCCGCTCCCGCTCCAGATCGCCGGAGTCCATGACCCGCTCCACAGTGGCCTGATTTTCCCGGTAAATGCCGCCCTGCTTGAGCATTTCGTCCACCAGCGTGGTCTTGCCGTGGTCAACGTGGGCGATGATGGCAATGTTGCGAATTTTATCCTGAGGTACCATGAAAAAGTCTCCTTTTGAAACCGAATTACACAAAATATCGACTATAAAGTATAGCACATTGACGAAATAAATGCAATATTTTTGTTGGATTTTCCGAACAAAAATAAAGAAAACGGAGAAAAGCGCCGCGGCAATGCCGCGGCGCCGGGAAAATCAGGATTTATTCCGCTCTTGTGCCGAAGTTGACGGAGGTGTCGCCCTGCTCGTTGGTGCCGAACTCGTAGTCCTTGCCGGGGAGTACGGCGTTCATCAGGATGCCCACCAGAGCGGCCACGGCCAGACCGGACAGGCTGATGGTCACGCCGCCGACGGGGATGACGATGGTGCCGTTGTAGGTCACGCCAACGGCCAGACCCATGATCATGGCGGCGACCAGAACATTGCGGCTCTTGGTGAAGTCCACGTTGTTCTCAACCACGTTCCGCACGCCCACGGCGGAGATCATACCGTACAGCACCAGACTCACGCCGCCCATGGTAGCGGCAGGCATGGCAACGATCAGCGCGGCAAACTTGGGGCAGAAGGAGAGGATGATGGCAAACAGCGCGGCCAGACGGATGACCTTGGGGTCATAGACCTTGGACAGCGCCAGAACGCCGGTGTTCTCGCCGTAGGTGGTGTTGGCCGGTGCGCCGAAGAGGGCGGCCATGGTGGTTGCGAGGCCGTCGCCCACCAGGGTGCGGTGCAGGCCGGGGTCAGCCACGTAATTCTTTTCCACGGTGGAGGAAATGGCGCAGATGTCGCCGATGTGCTCCACGACAGTCGCCAGAGAGATGGGAGCGATAGTGATAATGGCGGTCAGCAGCATACCGCTGTCAAAATCCTTGCCGAAGATGGAGAAGGCGGTGTTGCCCCAGATTACGGGCAGACCGACCCAATCGGCCTCGGCCACCGTCTTGGCAACGTTGGCACGGGCGGCGGGATCCACGACCATGGCGAACAGGTAGGAGCCGAGAACGCCCAGCAGAATGGGAACGATCTTCACCATGCCCTTGCCCCAGATGTTGCAGACCACAACGACCAGGATCGCGACCAGGGCGACCCACCAGTTGCCGCGGCAGTTATTGATGGCGGAACCGGCCAGAGACAGGCCGATACAGATGATGATGGGGCCGGTGACGATGGGCGGGAAGAAGCGCATGACTTTCTTCGCGCCGAAGAGCTTGAAGAAGAGCGCCAGAACCAGATATACAAGACCCGCCACGGCGACGCCGAAGCAGGAGTAGGTCAGCGGAATGTCCTGTCCGGAAGCGGTGACCAGACCGTAAGCACCCAGAAACGCGAAGGAGGAGCCGAGGAATGCGGGAACCTTCCGTCCGGTGATGAGGTGGAACAGCAGCGTGCCGAGACCGGCAAAGAGCAGGGTAGTGGATACGTTCAGTCCGGTGATTGCGGGAACCAGAACCGTTGCACCGAACATTGCGAACAGGTGCTGCAGGCCCAGAACCAGCATTTTGGGGGTACCCAGAGTACTTGCGTCATAAACCGCGTCGGTATTCTTTTCGGGAGTAGCCATAAAAATCATCCTTTCTGTTTTTTGCAAATCTACGTGTTTTCATGAAAAAAGAGGCCCTAGGGCTGACCTAAGACCTCCTTTTCACACACTTCTGTGACAGTATACCTCTTTTTTTCCGATATTGCAAGGAAATATGCCAGATCCCGCCGCCAAAATATGAACGATTTGTAAAGCGGTTTTTGTGGATTCTGCCATTGGGGGGGCAAAACCGGCAGCGCCATTAGGCGATGCCTTCCTGATTAAAATTAAGATTTTAATCAGGAAATAGTATCAGTGTATCAGGAAGCCCCGCAGAGTTCGCCGCTCGCAAACGGCAAAACAACATCCGGCTGCCGCACGACAGCCGGATGTTATGCTTATTTTGCATCCCGCGGGGGATTTTTCGGCTTTCCCGCTTTGTGTCGGTACTCGCCCTTGGCGTCGAAATTCGCCATGGCGATCAGGTTGATGGCGATGGTGCCGATCAGCAGAAGAACCGCCTCCCACACCAGACAGTTCACCGCGCTCCACACCATGTCCATCGAATCCATACTGCCGTAACCGGCGGTGATGATGGCCATAATGACGGTGAGGATCAGCCCCAGCCCGCCGAGGATCATCCCTGCGATTCGCTGGGTGAACCGCCATGCGCGGACGCTGCCCATGCCGAAATAGCAGCGGTAGCCGAAGTAGTAGTTGGCCTCCTTCGGCGCGAGAAACAGATACGCCAGTCCAAGGATCAGCGCGATGACCGGGCCGATCATCACGGCGACGCGGCACACGCCCACCAGACTGCCGAAAACCTTGCTCAGGTCGGGAAGCAGCGAGGCAGGGTCAAAGCCGTCCATTACGCTTTTGATGGAGGCAATGTCCAGCGAGCCTTCCGTGGCGGCGGTGATTTCAGTTGGGATCGTGCTCATTATTTTTCCTCCAGGAATTTGCTGATCTCCCGCATAAAGCTGCCCGCATCCTGGAACCGGTGGTAGATGGAGGCAAAGCGGATGTAGGCCACCTCGTCCAGAGGCTTCAGACGCTCCATGACCATCTCGCCGATCTTGTCGGTGCTGATCTCCCGCTCCAGCGTGTTCTGGATGGTCTGCTCGATCTCGGTGGTGATGCGGTCGAGGTCAGTGACGTCCACTTTCCGCTTGTCAAAGGCGCGGATCATGGAATTGAGAATTTTGTTGCGGTCAAAGTTCTGGCGGGAGCCGTCCCGCTTCACAACGATGATGGGCAGGCTTTCCACGATCTCATAGGTGGTGAACCGGCGCTGGCAGCCCATACACTCCCGGCGGCGGCGGATGCTCAGGCCGTCCTCCGAGTGGCGGGAATCGACGACCTTGCTTTCCTGATCGCCGCAAAACGGACATTTCATGGGAAAAACACTCCCTTCCCCAATACTATTCCTGACATTATAGCAGATGTTGGCAGAACTGTCCAGTTTTTTTTCACCGGCGGGGTTCGACGGGATTCGCTGTTGCCTTTTGCGCCGGTTTCGGTTAAAATGGGGACACTACATCTACCTGAAAAGGAGAACCTTATGTCTAAAAAACTGCTGTTTGCCCTGTGGGGCGGTCTGTTTATTTTGTGCGCGGGGCTGGGATTTATCCCCGGCTTTTCTCAGAATGTCAGCGCGGGGGCGCAGGCTGTGCTGACGGTGCTGGCTGTGGCATTTTTCGCGCCGCCCGCGTGCCTGATTTACGGTGCGAAAAAGGAGAAAGACGCACGCACACTGAAGCTGGTGCGCGGCATTTCGCTGCTGTCGCTGGGGCTGACGCTGCTGGCACTGGTGCTGAACGTGCTGTCCGCCATGGGGACGGTGACCATGGGAAACGTGTTGTTCGCCGTGCTGATCGTGGTGTCCAGCCCCATGGTCTGCAGCGGCTATTGGGCGCTGAGCCTGTTCCTGTGGGCGTGTCTTCTGATCGTCAGCCACTCGCTGCTGAGGAAGAATTTTAACTGAATCTTTACTACATCTTGTGTATATAAGCGGAAGAAAACCACTACCTGTAGTGCGTTAACTCAAAAGAGGTAAAACGTCGAAAAATGGCTGTGCTATATTCCCAAACGGATAAGGGAACCTCTGATACAAACGGCAGATCGTTGACAGCTGGTTGAATACTATCCGCAGCCAAGCCGGCGATGATTTTTCGGGGGTTCCGGGAGGAAACTCTGAAAAAAGTCGGGAGGGTTTGGTATGATAAGAAGGTTGGTAGCCAGAGGGTTGCTGTCAGTTGTATTGGCGGCAGCTCTTTTTTCGTTGTTCCGGCTTCCCGCCGGAGCGGCGACGGTGTATCAGGAGATCACCGGCATGGAGGAACTGACCAGCGGGCAATACGTGCTGGTGACGCTCCTTGGCGACGCGCCGGGTATCCTGCTGGGAGAAGATTTTGTGATTTCTGCCACGAAACCCACCTTCACCGGCGACACGGTTGCCGCCGGTGCGGAATGGAACCTGACGGTGACGGAGAACAGGGTCATCCTGACGGACGCTCACGGCGTGTCCGCCGCACCCATGGAAGACGACAGAAACGGCATCGCTTCCGGGACATACGAATGGCAGGTTCTCTGGGATGGCGAATATTTTTCCTTTCACGGCTGCAACGGAAGCGAGCCGGTGACGCTGGTCTCCGATACGCTTCTTGAGAATGGCTTCCTTGCATGCAGGGACGTCGATATTGAGGAAGCACCGGACTCCTACGTCAGCATCTTTACGCTGTACCGGCGCATGGAGGTGCAGGACGACCCGGAGCCGGAGGAGCTGGAGGAGCCGGAGGAGCTGGAGGAGCCGGGAGAAGTGGTGGAAACGTCGCCCAATGTGACCGTTTTGCCCGAGGGCGGCACGATCCGCGCCGGGGAGGAAATTACCCTGACCTGCGAGGACGAAAGCGCCGACATTTATTACGCAGTCTCCACCGACGGGGTGAATTACCAGCCCGATGCGCTGTATGCCGGGCCAATTTGCTTTGAAAAGGACTTCGGAACGGCGTATCTCAAGACATATTCCATCGCCGGGGGCTGCGAACCCGGGGAAGTGACCCGGGTCATTTTCACGGAAGAATTTGACCTTGACTGGAATCTGTACTTCGGTCAGCTCCACGCCCACACCGATATTTCCAACGGCGCCGGGAGCGTGGAGGAAGCGTTCCAATACGCGTCGCAGGTGGATGGTCTGGACTTTTTCGCCGTCACCGACCACAGCGATTCCTTTGACAACGCTGATATGGGCACCATCGACGCGGATGGCGCGGACATCAGCGCTGACTGGGCGGCGGGGAAGCAGGCGGCCGCTTCCGTGACCAACGGGGATTTTGTGGGGCTTTTCGGCTTTGAGATGACATGGCCGGAGGACAAGCAGCTGGGGCATATCTCCACCTTCAATACCCCCGGCTGGCAGACCCGGGATCAGGCGGATTTTGAAAATGTGCCCACAGCACTGGAAAATTACTATAAGGCGCTGACCTCCGTCCCCGGTTCCGTCAGCCAGTTCAACCATCCGGATACCGTTCATGGGGATTTTGAGCGGTTCGACCACTACAGCCCCCAATATGACGCGGTAGTCTCCCTGCTGGAAGTGGCCGGGGAGGACGGCGTGGTGGACTGCGAGTATTATGATCTGGCGCTGGACAAGGGCTGGCACGTCGCGCCGACCAACAACCAGAATAACCACAAAGGTCAGTGGGGCGACGCCAGCGAAGCGCGGACTGTGGTACTGGCGAAAAGTCTGACGGAGGAAGCGTTGTACGACGCCATGAAGAACCGCCGGGTCTACGCCACCCAGGACAGCGACCTCACCGTTTATTATGCGCTGAACGGTACGGTCATGGGCAGCATCATCCCCAAGTCCGAGAGTGCGGCGGTCACCGTTTTCCTGAGCGACCCCACGGACGAGGCCATCGGCAGCGTGGAAGTGGTGACGGACGGCGGGGCAGTGCTTGTGAGCGAGTATGTCGAAACGCCTTCGCAGGTGCTGGAACTGTCCGCCTCCGGCGGACACAGCTACTACTATCTCCGTATCACCCAGCCGGACGGGGATGTGGCCGTGACCGCGCCCGTGTGGATGGACGGGTATGACGACATCGGCATCGGGAGCTTTACGTCGGACACGGACGCCCCTGCCCGGGACGAGGAGATCGGGCTGACGGTGACGCTGTTCAACGACGAGCCGGTGGATTTTGCTGTGGAATCCCTGTCCCTTTATGCCGACGAGACGCTTGTCAGCACAGTCTCCGATCTGGGAGAAGTTGCGGGGATGAGCACGCTGGACTACACCTTCTCCTACGCCCACCCGGAACTGGGCGTGACGGAGTTCCGGGTCGAGGCGGCTGGTAGCGTGAACGGAGAAGACCGCACTTATGAGGACACGCTGAGCTTGAGCTTCCACGTCCCGGAGCAGGTGAAGCGTATCGCCGTGGACGCTTCCCACGGCAATTCCGGCGTTGATAAGCTGAACCGGCTGAAAGCTATCGCCGCCAAGGTCAATATAGCAGTGGATATTCTGGACGGCGAGCTGCCCGAAAACAGTGATCTCCTGCTGATAACCGCCCCGGCGGAGGCATTTGACGAGGATTTTGTGGAGAAAGTCAGGACGTTTGCCGAAAACGGCGGCACAGTCATTCTCTGCGGCCAATCGGATATGGGCGATCTGAATCTGCACACCTCCGGCGAGCTGAACAAGCTGCTGGAAGCCATGGGCGCGACGGTGCGCCTGAACGACAATACCGCATGGGATGAAGAAAGCAGCGGCAATACGCCTGACGCGGTATCCTCCAACGTGTTCAATGCCGACAGCGGTCTGACAAAATCGATGGTGCCCGAGCAGACTTACTGCCAGTGCGCCGGTTGTACCGTGAACCCGGGGAACGGCACGTGGCTGGTAAAAGGCCGCGATACCACCTGCGCCGTAGATGCGGACGCCGATGGTCAGGACGTTGGCAAAGACGCGGTGCTGCTTGCCTTTGAAGAACTGCCGGGCAGCGGCAAGGTGTACGTCAGCGGCGGACTGTTCCTGTCGGACGACGCCATGAAAGAACCGGACAATATCTGGAAATCCGTCAGCGGGAATCAGGGAATCGTGGAAGCGCTGCTGAAAATTGAGCGGGCGGCGTGTCCAGAGCTGGTCACCATCGGCGAAATGCGTTCCGGCAAGGCCGGGGAGATATACCACATTCGCGGCTGGGCGACCTCCGGAACCTCCCGTCCCGGCAACACTTTCTACAAAACGCTCTATTTGCAGGACGATACCGGCGGCGTTGCGCTGGTGCCCTTCACGAAGAAAGAGAAAGAGAAAGACATCGAAGTCGGCACGCCCATCGAAGTGGTCGGGCGGAAGGAAATCCGCGGCGGCAACGTGGTGCTGAAGATTATCGACTACGAAGTGCAGGACGAACCGCTTTACAACTACACGCCGGAAACTTCCTCGAATAAGGACGCCATGGATTACGATACCAACGGCGGCCGTCTGATGCAGGTGGAGGGCAAGGTGACGGATGTGACCTACACTGACGACAGAAAAGTCGTTTCCCGTATCACCCTGAAGGACGGCGACGGCGACTTCGCGGAAATTCTGATCGAGGACGGCATTGTGTCCGGCGCGGACTGGGTGAACAATCTTGCTTCTCGGGTGAAGAAGGGCCGCACCGTGCGGGCGATCGGCATTCTCCATCTGGACAGCGACGGCACGCCGGTTCTCCGGGTGCGCAACTGCGACGAGGTGGTCTACGTGCCGCCCGTCCCGGTTTCTCTGGGTTCTCGCAGGAATCCCCGCACCGGCGATTTGATCTGGATTGCTGTCGGGGTGATGGTTCTGTCTGGAATCGGGCTTGCGGTGCTGCTGAAGAAGAGAAAAAAGTAAAAAATTATGCCGGGGGCGGTCAGCCCCCGGCATTCTTACATTAAATGTGTATGTACTGCTTATACGAGTTTTTAATAAACGCTGAAAAGCGTTTTATTAGGCCGCAGGATTGCGGCCAGCGGCCACTGCCGCTAAAAAACGAAGTCAATACATTTCTTACCGCCGCCCAGGCGGTCTGCCGTGTAACGGCAGAATAAAATGATGAAATCATTTTATTAAGAAATAGTATTATTCAGCCTGTCCGCCTTGCAGAACAGGACGAAGCCGATGGCGAAGATGACGACCAGCGTACCCACGGCGATGTTTTCGTTTTGCAGCTCCAGCCCGAAGACATGGAACGACTGCCCGTCGGTGAGCTGACTGACCACGGCGATCAGGGTCGTACCAAGGAAGGACGCGCCCTTGCCGCAAATGTCCATGAGGCCGAAGTATTCGCCGCTGCGCTCTGCCGGGATGATCTTCCCGAGGTAGCTGCGGCTCAGCGCCTGAATGCCGCCCTGAAACATACCCACCAGAACCGCCAGTACCCAGAACTGCCACTGGGACACAAGAAATACCGCGAACAGGGTAATGCCGGTGTAGCAGAGGATGCAGATCTTAATGAGCAGCCCCGTATCGTACTTGGCGGAGAACCGGCCGAAGGCGATGGAGCAGGGGAAGGCCACGAACTGGGTCAGCAGCAGCGCCAGCAGCAGCCCGGTGGTGTCCAGACCCAGAGCAGTGCCGTAGGCCGTGGCCATGTCGATGATGGTGTAAACGCCGTCGATGAAGAAGAAAAAGGCCAGCAGGTACAGAAAAATATGCTTCTGCTGCCGAACCTCCCGGAAGGTGCGTCCCAGCTGTCGGAAGGTGGAGAAAACGGGGCTGCCGGTATGCTCTACAAAGGCGGTCTGACGGTAACGCTTCAGCAGCGGCTGGGTGCATACGAACCACCACCCGGCGGTAATGAGGAAGGATACGACCATGGCCGTTCCCGTGCCAATGCCGATTTTGCCGCCGAACAGCACCAGAAGCAGGCAAAGAATGAAGGGAATCACGGAACCGATATAGCCGTAGGCGTAGCCCATGGAGGAAACCGTGTCCATCCGCTCGTCGGTGGTGACCTCCGGGAGCATGGCGTCGTAGAACACCAGACTGGAGGAATACCCCACTTTGGCGAGAACGAACACCACCAGAAATGCCAGCCATCCCGCAGTCACGCCCATGGCGGCGCAGCCGAGAACGCCCAGAAGCATACAGGCCATGAAAATGGGCTTCTTGAAGCCCCGGTGGTCAGCCAGCGTGCCGCAGATGGGGCCGATGACGGCCACCAGTAGCGTGGAGACGGAACCGGCGTAGCCCCAGTAGGACAAGTACAATGACTCGTTCAGCCCGCCGGTAGTCGCCAGAGCGTTGAAATAAATGGGAATCAGTGTCGAAACCAGCAGAATGAACGCGGAATTGCCGATGTCATAGAGAATCCAGCTCCGCTCCAATGCGGTGAGTTTGATTTTTTTCACTTCTACCACTCCTTAAATTTTAGCCGAAGGCCGGGGCAAAATCCTGCCCCAGAGGCTCGCCGGTGCGCATGTGCTCGTCCAGCTGGCTAAGCAAAACGGGGTAGCGCTTGAGGGCGCGGTTGTACAGCACCAGCATTTCGCTGTCCATCCACAGCCAGCGGTCGCTCCCCTGCTCCGGCATGAGCTGATCCTCAATGGCCGGGCTGCGGGTCAGGCGCAGCAGACGCCGGACATGCTTGCGGTTCTCGCCCACCAGAAACCGGGTGGCGCGAGCCATGTTGCGGATGCAGGCGTTGATATTTGCCGGGGTGGCAGGGGGATAAAAGAGGGCGACCGTGACGCACTCTCCCCGGGTCAGGCGCAAGTGGGCGCTGCCGTCGTAGGTGTGGGGCTGAGGGACGCCGTCGGATTCCAGCAGATACCGGTCGAATTCCGATTCCAGCTCCACGTGACGGGCGCTGCCGTCCGCTTCCTTTTTCTCCACGTAGGGGTGGCACAGGGAATCCAGACAGTAATGCCCCAGCAGCCCCAGAAGATAGACCCGCCCGGCCTCGCTGCCCGCCTGCGCGCAGACCCGGGCGAAGAATTCCTGTCCGGACTGGGCGTGGAAGACGCCGCCCAGCTGTCCCGTGGCGGTTTTGATCAGGGGGTTATAGTAAAAGAAAATATCCGGCCCGTGCAGACCCATATCGTAAAGCCGCCGGAACCGCTGGATACTTCGGCGGTCGTTGGGACACATCCCGGAGAGCAGCTGCTTTCCAAAGCGGTAATGGGCGTAATTTGCTGGCATGATCGGTCACCTCGTTGTTTTTTCTCACGTTTTCTCATTCTACATGATAATTCGGCAAAAGAGAAGCACTTTTTTCAAAATTCCACTTCAAATTTCTGTAAAGCCGGGGCGTTGCAATGCCAGCGGCACCGTGGTATAATGAACAAAATTGCCATTTTCGAGGTGCGATATGGAAACACGCAAGCTTTATTATGAAGATTCTCACCTTTCCCGCTTTACATCGGCGGTGCTTTCCTGCGCGAAGGCCGCGGACGGATGGGAGGTCACGCTGGCCGCTACCGCCTTTTACCCCGAGGGCGGCGGTCAGGCGGGGGACTCGGGAACCCTGAACGGCGTCCGGGTGCGCAGTACCCGGGAACGGGAGGGGGCGGTAATTCACCTGTGCGAAGCGCCCCTGGAAGCGGGCGCGGAGGTCACGGGGGTGATCGACTACGACCTGCGCTTTGCGCGGATGCAGCAGCATTCCGGGGAGCATATCGTCTCCGGGATTCTCAACCGCCGCTACGGCTGCCACAATACCGGCTTCCACATGGGCGCGGACGTCATCACCATCGACTTTGACGGGGTCATCCCGCCGCAGGTGCTGCCGGAAATCGAAGCGGAGGCCAACGGAGCAGTGTGGCAGAACCTGCCCGTGGGGTGTTGGTATCCCAGTCCCGAAGAGCTGCCCGCCATCCCCTACCGCTCGAAAAAAGCCCTTGCATGGCCGGTGCGGATCGTGGAAATTCCCGGATACGACTGCTGCGCCTGCTGCGGCACCCATGTGGCGGCTACGGGGGAAATCGGCCTCATCAAGCTGCTGAGCGCGGTGAGCTTCCGGGGCGGCACCCGGATCGAGATGGCCTGCGGGTCGCAGGCGCTGGCGCTGCTGAACGCGGTCTTTGACCAGAACCGGCAGGTTTCTCAGGCTTTTTCCGCGAAAATCACGGAGACCGGCGAAGCCGCACGACGGATGAACGAGCTGCTTTCAGCGCAGAAGTACCGCATGGCTGGTCTGGAAAAGCGGGTCTTTGCCGGAATCGCGGAAAGTTATGGAAACCGCGGCAATGTCCTGCACTTTGAGGAAGGCTTAAGCGCCGACGGCGTCCGGGAACTGGCGGATGCTATCGCGGACAAGTGCGGCGGCACGGCGGCAGTGTTCAGCGGCAGCAACGGGGGCGGTTACGCCTACTGCCTGATCGCCCGGCAGGGCGACCTGCGGCAGCTGGGTCGGGACATGACCGCCGCGCTCCATGGCCGCGGCGGCGGAAAACCCCTCTGCCAGCAGGGACGGGTGCAGGCTGCGAAGGGTGAAATCGAAGCCTTTTTCGCCGACAGACAGTGAATTTGGTAGTTCGGTGAGGAAAAAGAGGGCGCGAAGCCGCTTTTTGTTCATAAATTCGACTTTTATTCTCTTTGCGCTTATGCTATAATACCCAAAATGACCTGTGCCGCCGGAATTCCCCGGCAGGTGCAAAAGGAGAAACATATGGGAGTATTTGAAAAAATTTTCGGCACCCGTTCCCAGCGGGAAATTAAGAAAATCCAGCCCACGGTGGATAAAATTCTGGCGCTGGAGGACGAATACAAGGCGCTTTCCGAGGAAGCCCTGAAGGCCAAAACCGCCGAGTTCAAGAACCGGCTGGATCAGGGGGAGACGCTGGACGACCTCCTGCCGGAAGCCTTTGCTGCCGTTCGGGAAGCGGCCGACCGGGTGCTGGGAATGCGCCCCTACCCCGTTCAGCTCATCGGCGGCATCGTGCTCCATCAGGGGCGCATCGCCGAAATAAAGACCGGTGAAGGCAAGACGCTGGTCGCCATTCTGCCCTGTTACTTAAACGCGCTGACCGGTAAGGGCGTTCACGTGGTCACCGTCAACGAGTACCTTGCCAAGCGTGACTCTGAGTGGATGGGCAAGGTCTACCGCTACATGGGGCTGACCGTTGGTCTGGTGATTCCCGGCATGTCCCCGGCGGAGCGCCGGGTGGCCTACGCCGCCGACATCACCTACTGCACCAACAACGAGCTGGGCTTTGACTACCTCCGGGACAACATGGCGATCTACAAGTCCGAGCTGGTGCAGCGGGGACACGCCTTTGCCATCGTGGACGAGGTGGACTCCATCCTAATCGACGAAGCCCGCACCCCGCTGATTATTTCCGGCAAGGGGGAGGATTCCTCCAAGCTGTACGAAATGGCCGATCACTTCGTGTCCACCCTGCGCAAGCAGGTCTTTGCCAAGACCGACGAGAAGGAGATCCACGACGACTACGACTGCGACTACATCGTGGACGAAAAGCAGCGCACCGTGTCCCTCACCGCCAGCGGCATCGCCAAGGCGGAGAAGTTCTTCGGCGTGGAAAATCTGGCCGACGCGGAGAACGCTACCCTCTCCCACCACATCAATCAGGCCATGAAGGCCCGCGGCCTTATGAAGCGGGACATTGACTACGTCATCAAGGACGGTCAGGTCATCATCGTGGACGAGTTCACCGGCCGTCTCATGTACGGCCGCCGGTACAACGAGGGTCTGCATCAGGCCATCGAAGCCAAGGAGGGCGTGACCGTCGCGGGGGAGAGCAAGACCCTCGCCACCATCACCTTCCAGAATTTCTTCCGGCTGTACGGCAAGCTCTCCGGCATGACCGGCACCGCGCTGACAGAGGAAGAGGAGTTCAGCGCCATCTACAATCTGGACGTGGTGGAAATTCCCACCAACCGTCCCGTCATCCGTATCGACCACCCCGACGTAGTATACAAGACCGAAGCGGGCAAGTTCCGCGCCATCATCCGGCAGGTGATGGCGTGCCACGAAAAGGGTCAGCCCGTGCTGGTTGGTACAATTTCTATTGAAAAAAGTGAAATCCTCAGCAAGCTGCTGAAGCGGGAGGGCATCCCCCACAGCGTCCTGAACGCCAAGCATCATGAGCAGGAAGCCCAGATCGTGGCGCAGGCAGGCAAGCTGGGCGCCGTGACCATCGCCACCAACATGGCGGGTCGTGGTACCGACATCATGCTGGGCGGCAACGCCGATTTCCTCGCGAAAGCGGAGCTTGCGAGAATGGATTTCCCGGAGGAGCTTTTACAGGAGGCCGACTCCTACGCCGAGACCAGCGACCCGGAAATTCTGAAAGTTCGCCACACCTACGAAGAGCTGCTGAAAAAGCACAAGGCCGCCATCGCCCAGGAGGCGGAGCAGGTTCGTGCCGCCGGCGGCCTGTTCATCATCGGCACCGAGCGCCACGAGTCCCGCCGCATCGACAACCAGCTGCGCGGCCGTTCCGGCCGTCAGGGCGACCCCGGCGAAAGCCGCTTCTACCTGAGCTTACAGGACGATCTGATGCGCCTGTTCTCCACCGACCGGGTGATGAGCATGATGGACTCTCTTGGTCTGGACGAGGATACCCCCATCGACGCGAAAATCCTCAGCAACGCCGTGGAAAACGCCCAGAAGAGCGTAGAATCCCGGAACTTCCGCGCAAGAAAGAACGTTCTGGAATACGATAACGTCATGAACACCCAGCGTGAGGTCATCTACGCCCAGCGGCAGAAGGTGCTGGACGGGGAAGACCTGCGGGAGAACATGATGCAGATGCTCCGCTCCCTTGTGGAGAGCGACGTTTCCACCGCCCTCAGCGGACACGGCGGTGTGGTGAATGAGGACGGCCTGAAAGGGCTGGCCAACGCCATGGAGGGCATCTACTTCGCCAAAGGTACCCTGGCGTCCCGCCGGGAGCAGCTGCTGGCCATGAATGCCGACCAGCTGACGGACACCGTTTTTGAAATTGCCAAGCACACCTACGAGGCCAAGGAAGCCGCCTACACCCCCAAGATCATGCGGGAATTGGAGCGTGTGGTCATGCTCCGGGTGGTGGACGAATACTGGATGGACAACATCGACGCCATGGACGATCTGAAGCAGGGCATCGGTCTGCGGGCCTACGGCCAGCACGACCCGGTGGTGGCCTACAAGGAAGAGGGCTACCAGATGTTCGAGGCCATGATCACCGCCATCAAGGAGGAGACCATCCGCCGGATGTTCCTGGTGCAGCTGCGTCCCGCCCAGGAAGTCAAGCGGGAGAAGGTGGCCAAGGAGACCGGCACCTCCGCCCCGGACAAGTCTCAGGTCAAGCGTGCGCCGGTGCGTAAGGAGCACAAGGTCGGCCCCAACGACCCCTGCCCCTGCGGCAGCGGCAAGAAGTACAAGAAGTGCTGCATGCAGAAGGACAAACTCGAAAGTTAAGATAACAGGGAATCGGAAGTAAGGCGCTTTACGCCTTACTTCCGACGCGCGAAAACGAGATTATGATACGAACACAGAAATACGGAACACTGGAATATCTCACCGCCGACGGCATCACCGTCCCCCACGGGTTCACCACCCGTCTTGGCGGCGTCAGCACCGGCACCCAGAGCAGTCTGAATCTGGCCGTAGGCCGGGGGGACTCTCTGGAAAACGTGGAGGAAAACCTCCGCCGCCTTGGCCGCGCCGTGGGCTTCGACCCGGAAAAACTGGTGATGACATTGCAGATCCATTCGGACATCGTCCGGGTGGTGACGGAAAAAGACCATATCGGCCTGTGCCACCGGGACTATCCCAAGTGCGACGCCCTTGTGACAAACACCCCCGGCGTTGCGCTGCTGGTGTTCACCGCCGACTGCACGCCGCTGCTGTTTTTCGACCCCGTGACCGGGGCGGTGGGCGCGGCCCACGCCGGTTGGCGGGGGACGGCGCAGGCCATCGGCGCAAATGTGGTTCACGCCATGGCGGAGAACTTCGGCGCGAAGCCGGAGAACATCCGCGCCGCCATCGGCCCCAACATCGGCATGTGCCATTTTGAGACCGACCACGACGTCCCCGACGCCATGCGCGCCGCCTTCGGCCCGGAGGTGGACGCCTACATTGAAAAACGGGGCGAAAAATACCATCTGGACTTAAAGCAGATCAACGCCATGGTTCTGCGCCGCTGCGGCGTGGAACACATTGACTTAAGTAGAGACTGCACCGTATGCAGCTGCGACCGCTTCTGGTCCCACCGGGCGACCGGCGGGGAGCGCGGGTCCCAGGGCGCGGTGATCGTCTGTCAGGAGGTGACGGGATGAAAAAGGGAATATCCCTGCTGCTGGCGCTTATCCTCTGTCTGGGGTGCTTCACCGGCTGCGTCGGGAGCATCGACAATTCCGCCTACGTCCCCACGGGAGACGCCCTTCTGATGGAGGGGGAGGACCCGGCGGAGGAAACCATCGCGCCGGACTCTCAGGATCTGACGCTGGCCTACTATCCCGACCGCTCCATGAACCCCCTGTACGGCAGCGACTACACCAACCGCGTGGTCATGTCCCTGATGTATCAGGGGCTGTTCGCGGTGGACTCCAAGAACAATACGACCCCCATTCTGTGCTCTCAGTATCAGGTCACCCCGGATAACCGTACATGGACGATCTATCTGGAACCCAACGCGACCTTCTCCGACGGCACCCGGGTCACGGTGCAGGACGTGGTCGCGAGCTACGAGCAGGCGCGGCAGAACGTGTATTACAAGGGACGCTTCACCCACATTGCCCGTGTGGAGCTGTCCAGCGACGGCGGCGTGGACTTTTTTCTTGACACGCCGTACCAGAATCTGGCGCTGCTGCTGGATATCCCCATCGTCAAGGCTTCGGAAGTGACCGCGGACAACCCCCTTGGAACCGGCCCCTACTCGCTGGAAGACGGCATCGGCGGCAAGCACTTGCAGCGGGTGGTGAACTGGTGGTGCAGCAGCGACGACTTAGTGGCAAAGGATTCCTCCATCGCCCTTGTGGAAGCGGAATCCCCTTCCCAGATCCGGGACGAGTTTGAGTTTTCCGGCCTGAGCGTGGTCTGCACCAACCCCCAGACGGATTCCTACGCCGACTACCGCTGCGACTTCGAGCTGTGGGAAGTGGACAGCGGCTTCATGATGTATATCGGCTGCAACGTCACCTACAGTAAATTTTTCGACGACGGCACCCTGCGTACCTTCCTGACCTACGGCATCGACCGGCAGACGCTGGTGGACGACAACTACGGCGGACTGGCGCTACCTACGACCCTGCCCATTTCCCCCATGTCGCCGTATTACAGCAAAAGTCTGGCAACAAATTATGATTACGACGAGATGCGCTTCATCGACGCGGCCAGCAAATTCCGCGTTCCCACCAACGACAAGGGCGTGCCGAGGACGCTGCAGCTGCTGGTAAACAGCGACGATTCCGCCCGCCTGCGCTGCGCCCGGAACATCGCGGCCACGCTGACGGAGCTGGGTCTTGCCTGCGAGACGGTGGAAAGTCCCACCAGCGTCTACGAAGCCCGGCTTCAGGCGGCCAACTACGACATTTACCTCGGCATCACGAAGCTGCCCACAACGGCGGACCTGTCGGAATTCTACCGGCCGTGGGGCGAAATGAGCTGGGGCGGCCTCGCCAACGAGACGATCTACAACATGGTCAATCAGTCTCTGGCGGACAGAGGCAACTACTATAACCTGCACAAGCTGGTGGCGGACGACGGCCGGATCATCCCCGTGATGGCCGGTTACTACGCCATCTATGCCAAGCGCGGCGTGCTGAGCGACCTGAACCCCGCCCGGGACAACGTGTTCTACTACACGCTGGGCAAGACCATGGAGAGCAGTAAGGTTGCCACGCAGTTCAGCTGAGAGAGACCGCAGATCTGCGGAAAAATATCTACCAACAGGAAAGGAAGAAGATTATGAAAAGAGTTATTGCCCTGACGCTTACCTTGGCGCTGCTGCTGTGCGGCTGCGGTGCCAGGAGCGCGCCTGCCGCGACCCCCGCGACGGCGCCGGAGACCACCGCCGCGCCGACCGCCGAACCCACCGCGGAACCCACGGCGGAACCGACCACCGTGCCGACCACGGAACCGGAGGTTTATGTCAACCCCCTGAACGGCGAAGTTCTGGACGCACCCTTCACCGGCCGTATTTTTGCCAACACCGTGAGCAATCTGGCGGACAACATTCCCCATGTGGGCGTGGTGAAGGCGGACATGCTGATCGAGTGCTACGTCAACATGGACAGCGTGGTGCGCTGTCTGGCGCTGTTTACCGACATCGACTCCGTGGACGCCATCGGCTCCACCCGTTCCACCCGGCCCATGTTCAACAGCATTGCCCAGCACTATGACCTGATCCTGTCCCACGCGGGCGGCTCCGCGCAGGCGCTGGCAGACGCCAAGGAGCGGGGCGTGGAGAATTTCAACATTGACGAATGGGTGGTGGCCTCCACCGGCGCTTCCTATCGGGACACCGAGCGCAAGGGCGCGCTGGAGAACACCCTCTACGGCATCGGTTCCGGCATCAAAGCCTACGCCGAGTCTCAGGGCTACCCCATGACGCTGGAGCGGGACTACGGCTTCGACTTCACCGACGACGGCACCCCGGCGGACGGTGTTGAGGCCAAGGACATCAGCATCACGCTGGTCTACGAAAAGGCCAGAAAGGAAACCCGGATGGTCTACGACGAGAGCACGGGCAAATACGCCTTCAACCAGTACGGCAAGGTCATGACCGACCTGAAGACTGAGGAAGTCGAAGCGTTCCGGAACGTCATCGTCATGTACGCGGACATCACCACCACCGGCATTTACCACATCGCGGACTTCAATGCCGGCGGCAAGGGCTACTTTGCCTGCGGCGGCAAGCTCATCCCCATCGTTTGGATGTGCGGCGGCGATAAGGAGCCGTTCCGTTTCTTCACGGAAAGCGGCGAGCCGCTGGAGCTTGGCCGGGGCAACACCTACATGGCCATCTGCACGCCTCAGTCCCCCGTCGTCTGCGAAGGAATGCCGGAGCAGCCCGCCGAAACCACGGCCGCGTCCTGAGTTTGGGACGGATATTCCGGGAAATGAAAAGCGCCCGCAGCGTCACGCGGCGGGCGCTTTTGCGCGAATGAGCAACATGCACCGAAAAATAGCAAAAACTGATCGGAATTTTACGAAAATTACACTTTACAACGCAGTGGGATTATTGTATAATGGATTCCGTACGGAGATATCGAATGCCGTACCTGAAAAGTAAAATACTGCCTTCCGGCAGTAATAAAAATGGAGGAATTACCATGTCTGTTAAAGTTGCAATCAATGGTTTTGGCCGTATCGGCCGTCTGGCTTTCCGTCAGATGTTCGGTGCTGAGGGTTTTGAAGTCGTCGCCATCAACGACCTGACCTCTCCCAAGATGCTGGCTCACCTGCTGAAGTACGATTCCACTCAGGGCAACTACGCTGCTCAGGGTCACGTCGTTGAGGCCGGCGAGGACTTCATCACTGTGGACGGCAAGAAGATCACCATTTACGCCAAGGCCAACGCTGCCGAGCTGCCCTGGGGCGAGCTGGGTGTTGACGTTGTTCTGGAGTGCACCGGTTTCTACACTTCCAAGGCCAAGGCTCAGGCGCACATCGACGCCGGCGCCAAGAAGGTCGTCATTTCCGCTCCTGCCGGCAATGACCTGCCCACCATCGTTTACAACGTTAACCACAACACCCTGACCAAGGAAGACAACATCATCTCCGCCGCTTCCTGCACCACCAACTGCCTGGCTCCCATGGCCAAGGCTCTGAACGACGGCTGGAAGATCCAGTCCGGCATTATGTGCACCATCCACGCCTACACCGGCGACCAGATGATTCTGGACGGCCCCCAGCGCAAGGGCGACCTGCGTCGTTCCCGTGCGGGTGCTGTGAACATCGTTCCCAACTCCACCGGCGCTGCCAAGGCCATCGGTCTGGTCATCCCCGAGCTGAACGGCAAGCTGATCGGCGCTGCTCAGCGTGTTCCCACCCCCACCGGCTCCACCACCATCCTGAACGCCGTTGTTGAGGGCAACCCCACCAAGGAAGAGATCAACGCTCAGATGAAGTCTCAGGCCACCGAGTCCTTCGGCTACAACACCGATGAGATCGTTTCCTCCGACATCGTTGGCATGCGTTTCGGCTCCCTGTTCGATGCCACCCAGACCATGGTCATCAATCTGGGCAACGGCACCAGCCAGGTGCAGGTCGTTTCCTGGTACGACAACGAGAACTCCTATGTTTCTCAGATGGTCCGCACCATCAAGCACTTCGCTACCCTGCTGTAATTCCGGTTCGGATAGCAACAGATTTCCCGCGGCATTTTGGCGGGTGATCGCAAAATAGTGAATGGAGCGTATCGGTAACGATACGCTCCATTTCAGTCTGTCAAAGAACTACCCAAACGCCCCTGTTTCTGCTATAATAGAAGAAATGGGGGATGTTTTCATGGAAGACTGGAGAAAAGACGCACGGCATGAGCCAATCATTGTGGATTTGGAGGCATTGGTGCCGAAAGACCATCTTCTGCGGAAGATTGAAAAGGTCATGGATTATGAGTGGCTGTATGAACGGCTGGACCCGTACTACTGCCATGACAATGGCCGCCCCGGTACAGATCCAGTTGTGCTTATAAAGATGGTACTCATTCAGCATTTGTTTGGGATACCGTCTTTGCGGCAGACCTACCGAGAAATCCAAGTGAATGTGGCATATCGGTGGTTTCTTGGGTACGGATTGCTGGATAATATCCCTCACTTTGCAACGGTGAGCTATGCTTTCTGCAAGCGTTTCCCGGATGAATTGACCAGTGAGATATTTGAGCACATTCTCAACAAGGCACTGAACAACAGGATGCTGGACCCCAGCGCAATTTTCATTGACGGGACACATATCAAAGCTAGCGCAAATAAGAAAAAGTTCCAGAAGGAGCAGGTCGCGAAAGCGGCAAAAGTCTATTCAGGGCAGCTTCGCAGAGAGGTTAACACGGAAAGAGAAAAGCTGGGCAAGAAGCCCATTGAAGATGACGATGATGAAAATCATCCCCAGGGTGGTGGAGGCTCGCGGGAAACCGTAGAAAAGACCGTTTCCACCACAGACCCGGATTGTGGAATGTTCGTAAAAGGAGAGCATGAGCGGCAATTTGCCTACGAAGCGCATACGGCTTGTGACAAAAGAGGTTTCATTCTGGGAGTAGAGGTAACTGCCGGAAATATCCATGACAGTGTGGCATGGGATAAGGTATATGACGATGTAACCAGCAAATTTGATGTTCAGTTCGTGGCCATGGACGCGGGATATAAGACCCCTTGGATTGCAAAGAAGACTTTGGATGATGGAAAAATCCCGGTTCTCCCCTATACAAGATATAAAGGCAGCAAAGAAGGATACCGCCCCTGGGACTACAAATACGATCCAGTAAAAGATGTGTTCACCTGTCCCCACGGTCAGGAGCTTCGCCATACCACAACAGACCGAGACGGGAAAAGAATCTACCGCAATACTCCGAAATACTGTGTCAATTGTCTCTCCAAATCCTACTGCAAGGCAAACGAGAAAGGGCAAAAGGTATTCACAACCCACATCTGGCAGGAATACCTGGACATTGTGGAGAGCATCCGAAAGACTGACTTAGGCAAGCAAATTTACGCCCAGCGAAAAGAAACCATTGAGCGGGTCTTTGCGGATGCGAAAGAAAAACACGCCATGCGTTATACACACCACCGAGGCTTGGCCGCAGTTACCAGATGGGTCAGGCTCAAGTTTGCTGCCATGAATCTGAAAAAACTGGCCCAATGGAGTTGGAAGGACTCCATGTTCTCGCTACTATTCGTCCGTTGTTGCCCCATCTACAAGAATGCCCCCACTTTCGCTTGTTGAAAGTGAGGGTTATTTGACAGACTGTAATGGAGCGTATCGATACCGATACGCTCCATTTTTCGTATGTAGTGGGGTACATCCCCTTGGCTCTCCCTCTGGGAGAGCTGCCGTGCGAAAACGCTTTCCTATATTTTCGTTGACCAATTTTTGTGAGGTCTATATAATGAAAGCGGCAAAGGGAGAAATCCATTTGTAAGATAATTATGAAGGAGCAGAGAATTATGAAGAAGATCATTGCGCTGCTGATGGCAGTATTGATGACCGCTGGTATGCTGGCGGCTTGTTCCAGCACTCCGGCTGAGGACGCTTCTCCCACTGTGGAGAATACAAAGGCGCAGGCCGAAACCGCCGTGGTGAGCGGCGAAAAGGAAAAGATCACCCTGAAGGTCTGGGCGGATCAGGGCGAGCTGGAGCTGACCGAAAAGCTTTGCAACGAATTTGCCGCCGAGCATCCCGAGAAGGAATACACCTTTGAATACGGCGCCGTGGGCGCTGTGGACGGCAAGGCCCGTTATCTGGAAGACCCCGCCGCTGCCGCAGACGTGTTCCTGTTTGCGGACGACCAGCTGGTGGATCTGGTCAAGGCCGACGCCCTGTACGAAGTGACCCGGAACACCGACGCCATCATTGCCGCCAACACCCCCGGTTCCATCAACGCGGCGACCTATGACGGGACCCTGTACGGCTATCCCATGACCTCCGATAACGGCTACTTCCTGTACTACGACAAGTCCGTGTTCACCGAGGACGACCTGAAGACGCTGGACGGCATTCTGGCAGCTGCCAACGCTGCCGGCAAGAAGGTACATATGGACGTCTCCAACGGCTGGTATCTGGCTTCCTTCTTCCTTGGCAACGGCTGCACGCTGACCATCGAGGACGGCAAGCAGGTCATCGACTTCAACAACGCCAACGGCCTTGCCGCCGCGGAAGCGATCCGGGCGTTCTGCAATGACCCCGCATTCGTGACCGGTGATGACTCCGTTCTGGCGGGCGGCATCGGCGACGCCATCGCCTGCGGCGTGTCCGGCACATGGGTCGCCTCCGCGATTCAGGAAAAGCTGGGCGACAACTACGGCTGCTGCAAGCTGCCTACCTTCACCTGTGACGGCAAGCAGGTTCAGATGGGCTCCTTCCTTGGCTGCAAGATCTACGGCGTCAACTCCCAGACCGCCTATCCCGTGGACTCCATGGAGCTGGCGGAGTACCTGACCAGCGAGAAAGCCCAGATCGAGCGCTACAATGTGCTGAACTACGGCCCCTCCAACGTCAACGCACTGGCCGATGACACCATCGCCTCTAATCTGGCGCTTCAGGCTCTGAACGCACAGAGTGAGTTCGCCGTCTCCCAGATGGTTCTGGGCGGCTTCTGGACGCCCGCCGAAGCCTTCGGCGCGGAGCTGGAAGCCCATTCCACCGGCGACCTGCAAACCATGCTGGATCAGCTCGTGGAGCAGGCACTGGCAGGATAAGTTCATTTGATTCCGAAAAGGGGCTGTAAAAAAGCCCCTTTTCGCCATCCCATGCTCACGGAGGGATATCCATGCAAGAAAACACAAAACGGAATATACTTCTTTGCGCCGCCGCGAAGGGCAGCTTCTGGACACGGCTGTCGTTTTTTATCATGGGAACCGGCTGCATCCGCTATAAGCAGTACGTTCGCGGGCTGATCTATCTTTTGACCCAGATCGGGTTTTTCTGCTTCCTTAAAAATTTTGCGCTGCAGTATCTGAGTAAATTCTTCACGCTGGGCACGGAGACCCAGCGGAAGGTCTGGAACGAGGACTTACAGATCTACCAGAGATTCCCCGGCGACAACTCCATGCTGATTCTTCTCTACAGCGTGCTGTCGCTGGCGGTGATTGCGGTATTCCTGTACATCTGGTACGCGAACATCCGGGATTCATGGCATGCGCAGGAGAATCTGCGGGAGGGGCGGAAAATCGCGAGCTTCCGGGACGACCTGCACAGCCTGACCCATGAGCGCTTCCATATCACGCTGCTGTCCATGCCCATGCTGACGCTGGTGCTGTTTACGCTGCTGCCCATCATTTTCATGATCCTCATTGCGTTTACCAACTTCGACGCGGATCACCAACCCCCCGGAAATCTGTTTACATGGGTTGGTATGACCAACGTGACGGATATTTTTCTGGGCAATGAGATCAAGACCAACACTTTCTTCGGCCTGCTTGGCTGGACAATCGTCTGGGCGATTCTTGCCACGTTTACGAATTACATCCTTGGTATGCTGCTGGCCGTCGCCATCAACAGCAAGCTGGTGAAGCTCAGGCAGGTGTGGCGCACCTGCTTCGTCATTGCCATCGCCATCCCCCAGTTCGTGAGTCTGCTGCTGATCTCCCGGGCGCTGGAGCCTGCGGGAGCGGTGAATGTGCTGCTGCAGGAGCTGGGACTGATCAGCGCGCCGCTGCCCTTCCTGCTGGACCCGACGCTGGCGCGAATTGTAGTCGTTGTGGTGAATATGTGGATCGGCATTCCCTACACCATGATGACCTTTTCCGGGGTACTGATGAACATCCCTGCCGAGCTGTACGAAAGCGCGGAAATGGACGGCGCGGGGCCGGTCAGAAGGTTCATTTCCATCACGCTGCCCTATATGTTCTTCGTGACGGCCCCCGCGACGATCACTACCTTCGTGACGAATTTCAACAACTTCAACGTTATATACCTGCTCACTGCCGGAGGCCCCTTCTCGCTGGACTACTATCAGGCCGGTAAGACCGACCTGCTGGTCACATGGCTGTACAAGCTGACGGTGAACCGGAATGACTACTCTCTGGCATCGACCATCGGCATTTTTATCTTTATGCTGGTGGGCAGCTGCTCCCTGCTGGTGTATAACCGGACAGGCGCCGTGAAGAAGGAGGATCAGTTTCAATGAAAAATATGCGCAGGCGCAAGATTGTTTCCTCGGTGGCGCTGAATGTGGTGATCGCGGTTCTGGCAATGCTCTGGCTGGTGCCGGTCTTCTGGCTGGTCGTGTCTTCCTTCCGAGCGGAGCAGGGGGCGTATACCTCCTACCTCTGGCCGAAAAGCTTCACCTTCGGTAATTACGTCCGACTGTTTACAGACAGGAAGCTGTTTGATTTTCCCCGATGGTTCGGCAATACGATGCTGGTCGCCGGGTGCAGCTGTGCCATCACCACGATTCTGGTGCTGATGGTCGCCTATGTGTACTCCCGGCTTCGTTTCCCCAGCCGGAAATTCCTGATGAATGCGTCTCTGGTTCTGGGAATGTTCCCCGGCTTTATGAGCATCATCGCAATTTATCATTTCATGAAGGCGGTAAGTCTGGATCAGACGCTTCTGGCGCTGATTCTGGTGTATTCCGGCGGCGCGGCACTGAACTACTACATCGCCAAGGGGTACTTTGACACCATTCCCAGATCTCTGGACGAGGCCGCTATCCTGGACGGCGCGACCAACAGTACGATCTTCTGGAAGATCATCCTGCCCAACGCCAAGCCGGTGATCGCGACCACGGCCATCAACGCTTTCATTAACCCCATTGTGGACTATATCTTCGTGTCGGTCATCATGAAGGACAATTATAATAACTTTACAGTCGCGAAGGGGCTGTACACCATGGTGGATAAGACGAATATCTACGAATACTACACCGTCTTCTGCGCCGGTGCGGTGATCGTGGCGATCCCCGTGGTGCTGCTCTTTATTCGAATGCAGAAATACTACGTTGCCGGCGTCGTCGGCGGCTCGGTGAAAGGATAATGTATGAATCCCGCAACGATTTACCATAGACCATTGAGCGAATTCGCGTTTGCCACGGACGGTACCCACTATGTTTTCCGCCTGCGAACCGGAAAAGGCGAGGCGCGGAGCTGCCGCTTCTTTTACGCCGACCGCGCCGCCATGGCGCCGGAGCTGGATTTTGCCTGCCTGCCCATGAAAAAAATCCGGGAAGACCGGTATTTTGACTGGTACGAGGTTCGGCTGGAAACAAAGCTTGAGCGTATCGCCTACTGGTTTGAACTGTCGGACGGGGCGGAGACGCTCTGCTATTTTGGCGATTGCTACGAAATGGCCGGAACGCCCACCCGGGCGGATTATTTCCAGCTTCCCTTCAACCATCGCGCTGACCGGCTTTCCGTCCCGGAATGGACGAAGGACGCCGTTGTCTACAACATTTTCCCGGACAGCTTCGCCGACGGGTTCCGGACGCTTTCCGGCGGCTCCGATGGGAAAACCGGTTTGGGCGGCACCATCCGGGGCGTTACGGAGAATCTGGACTATATCGCCTCCATGGGGTTCAACTGTATTTATCTGAACCCGATTTTCGCGGCAGAATCTTACCACCGGTATGACACCCTCGATTACTACCAGGTAGACCCACATATGGGAAGCAAAGAGGATGTCCGCGCGCTGGTGGAGAAAGCCCATTCCCTCGGCATCCGCGTCCTGCTGGACGGCGTATTCAACCATATCAGCAGCAGCCATTTTCTGTTTCAGGATGTTCTGCGGAACGGTATGGCGTCAAAATACTATTCCTGTTTCTACCAGCTACCGGCGAAGCCAAAGCTTCCCGCTCCCGGCGAGCTTCCGGAATATACCTGTTTTTCCTACGTTGCCAGTATGCCGAAAACAAACACCGCCGACCCGTATTTAAGGCAGTATTTCTGCGACGTCGGCGTCTACTGGATACGGGAGTTTGACATCGACGGCTGGCGGCTGGACGTGGCGAACGAGCTGGACGACGGCTTCCTCCGCGCGTTCCGTACCGCGGTAAAGGCGGCAAAGCCGGATGCCATCATCGTCGGGGAGGTCTGGGAAAACGCCGCCCATTATCTGAACGGGGATATGATGGATTCCGCGATGAATTACGATTTCCGCCGGTATTGCCGCAGATTTTTCGCGGAGGAAACGGTGGATGCGGAAACCTTCGATACCAATGTTTCCACCCTTTTGCTGCGCTATCGGGAAAACGCCCTGTTTGCCCAGCTGAATCTGCTGGACAGCCACGACGTCAGCCGGTATCTGTCGCTGTGCGGGGAAAATGTCGACAAAATGGAGCTGTCCGTGCTGCTGCAAATGACCTTCCCCGGTATGCCCTGCGTGTTTTACGGGGACGAAAAGGGGCTTTGCGGCCTGAGCGAAAGCGAGTACCGCCAGGCGATGGCGTGGGGAAAATCTCACCCGCTGGAGGATATCTACCGCCGCCTGATCTCCCTGCGCAAGGCGCACCCTGCCCTGCGGTACGGCGATTTCGTGACGAATTTCGCGGCAGGGAAGACCTACAGCTACAGCCGGAATTGGGAGAACACAAGGATCACAGTCACCATGAATCTTGGCGACGCACCCATTCCCGCACCGCAGACAGGCAGATTGCTCTTGAAAAAAGGCGGCAATCATGCCATAATCGGTGCATGGGAGTATGAAGTACGGGAGGAACAGATTCATGGCGGTGACGATTTATGACGTGGCGAAAGAGGCAGGGGTATCCATTGCCACGGTTTCCAAGGCGCTGAACGACAGCTACACCATCCCCGACCAGACCAAGGCGGCGATACGGGAAATTGCGGACCGTCTCGGCTACCGCCCCAACGCGCGGGCCAAGAATTTTGCCCGGCAGGCAACAGTTCCTTGGGAGTATGGCACACCTCGCCAGAGCAATAGTGAAAATCTTGGT
>OKSB01001002.1_pt1 | contig 29509 bp, 31 predicted proteins | sample 1601171 | NCBI WGS metagenome assembly OKSB01 (sample SAMEA3541496, study PRJEB24748) | human gut metagenome | biome: human gut; feature: human-associated habitat; material: faeces | place: China | collected 2012 | reverse complement strand
TGTTTTTTATCGTAGGAAGTCACTCTTTCTCTTTTTCTGCAAAATATTTGAACTCTTTTCATTCCAAAACAGAAGATTCTGTACTTTTTTTCGTATATTTGGAAAAGGACCTAATCTGCTAAAGGAGTAGCAGAAATATGGCATCATAACCAACTCCATCTAACATGTTATGAAAAAACAACTGTCAAAATTGAATCTCCGGCCTGAAGATCTGCCGGTGAACGATCTCAACGCTGAACAGCTTGAAAAAATCAAAGGCGGACAATCATCCGTTTCGGATAATTGCGTCTGTGAATGTGTATGCTATCAGGAAGGTGACACACAGGGACAGCAGCTGAACTACTGGTCTATGTCCTGGCAATAAGCCGTCTGCTGCATACAAAAGAAATCAGAATTGTCACACTTAATCTCGGGTATCCATGAAAAAAGAAAAATACAAAAACTTTCCTCTAATCAAGACATTCGCCGCCAAAGAAGGCAACACTTATCTATATGACGGAAGGGCAAACATTTTTCTGTGCCTTTCTCCCAAAGAAAGTGACACTATTTCACGATATCTGAGTCTGAATGAGTCATCGGAAGAGGAAGCCCATGTGAATCTCTCTTCCGATGATACAGATTTCATCAAAAAACTACAGCGAAATAACGTGCTGGTTCCCGGCATACTTGACTCAAGGGTCAACACGCAAGAAGATAATATAGAAAGAATCTGGCAGCAGGCCATGAATGATGCAGTGCCCAAAAAGGTAACACTTGAGCTGACGAACGCATGTAATCTGCGTTGCAAATATTGCCCATATACCATTCATGAGGAAAACGGAAATGGCAAAGCCCATGGGACAGCCACCCTTTCGGCAGAATCCGGAAAATCTGGAATAAAGAACTATTTCAACTCGTATGTAAATATCTTTGGCAAGGTACCCAGCCAATACAGGGAATATTATCTCAAAAGGAATCCTCCCGCAATCGGCTTTTACGGAGGCGAGGCATTGTTGCAATTCAGTCTGATGAAGGAATTAAGCCGCTATGCACGTACGCTGCCATGGGAAAAGTACGGCATACCCAATGAAAAAGTGATGTTTCATATCACTACAAACGGGACACTGCTGACAGAAGAGAAACTTCACTTTCTGATACAGAACAATTTTTCGCTCACCATCAGCTATGACGGTCCCCCTGAAGAGAATGACAAGAACAGGGTATTCAAAGACGGAAAAGGAACCGGCCAAAGAATAGAGAAAGTACTCAGTATGATACGAAGAATTTCTGAACCGTATCTGTTGAACAATGTACAGATACAGGCCGTACTCGCCCCCAACTATGACCATACGGCGGTGGATAGCTATTTCAGAAACCGTACTATCGGAGAATCCATCGGCGGGGTGAAACAACTCAACTATATAGAGTTCAGTGATTACAGAAATAAACATGAGCAAGACAGACAGCTGCAGGAATTTGATATCAAAAAGAATATCCTCGAACTGCATAATGCCGGACTGAGAGGCTCCGAACTATACAAAAGCCTGGTCAGCCAGCCTCTTGTCCGCTCGTGGCTGAAATTCATCTACACTATCCTGCAAAAAACAGCCACGACACCTGCGATATACAGCAATTATTTTAACTCATGCTTTGCCGGAAGAGCCAACTATTTCGTGGACACAAGGGGAAATCTGCAGTTGTGCGAGCGCACCGACTTTTCCAAACCGATAGGAAATGTTGCTGACGGCATCCACGAAAGCACTGTAAAGCAGATGTACGCAGATTATTTCCGTATAATCAACCGTGAGGAATGCCGTTCGTGCTGGGCCGGACATTTCTGTACGCTATGTATGGCCACACTGATAAAAGACGGTAAAATCATCCCTCCCAACACGCATATCTGCAACAACATCAGGGAAGCTGTATCCAGACAGATTCAGGATCTACTTTTCATCAAAGAGTACTACCCGGAAATTCTTGAATGTATGGAGGACATGTATGAACAAGCCAATGACATAACTGTGAACGGGTTCAAAGCGTTCATGAAAGAGAAAGGTATGCCATAAGCGAACCGATGGCCGTTTCCTCAAAAGTTGTTTCAAACAACTCCAATAAAACGCCATTAGTCCCGAATCGGACACGAACTTAACACGTCTCACCGAATCGGGACTAATAATTTATGATATATAGCTTGCCTATTCACTCAATAATCACTATCTAATAGTGCCATTAGAGAAAAATGAGCTACAGACAAGGATGTTTGTTTTTTTACGGCTACATTATTTGTACTGAATTTATTATTTTGAAGGAAACCTATAAGCCATAGCAAAATAATAATTTCTGTTTTCTTTTTCCGCAGCTTCAGAATCAAACACCATGTTAAACTTATAATTTAAGATAGCAGATTCCAACTGTTCAATTTCATTTACAGTAAAGAAGACTTCATCCATGAATAAGAATTCTACAGACTGTACTACCCCATAGGGATTACAACATATTGAAACTATAGAAATTTTTCCCGCCAATTCACTTATCCTTTCAGTTGACAAAACCTGTTTGTATATATCATTAAAAGGAGTTATTTGCTGGGCATGAAAATGTTCTGAACTAAGTTTAGGAAGATTGCTCCTTGCTGAATTCAACCTATAGACTTTTTTATTTACAGAGTCAAACACATATGTTTTATTGTTGCATGTTTGGGTCACCGTTTGGGCATTTATGCCAAATGTTGACAATAACAATGCGCTAAATATAAAGATGATATATTGTAATGTTTTCATAATCCATAATTATTATTTATATAATCAATTAATTGAGGTCTCAAAGAATATATTGTATTATGATTATATTGGCTATCTTTAATCTTAAAGTAGTCCAAAAAGTCATAATAGCCTAAATTTGAGTATTTGGTTGATAACACTTTGTCTAAGTCTGGGAAAGTATCAGAAGAACCATCAGAACATACAGCAACAATCCAACGAATATATTCATCGCTGTAAATTGGCCCCGATCCTAAATTTCCAAATCCTCCTCCATCTACTATGTAATACATCATTTCTTGAATAATTTTAGCCTCAAACTCTATATTAGGTGTACCGGTCGTTGCAACATACTGTACAATGCCACCAGAATAAGTTCTGTCTTGCGCTGCATGGATAAACTCTTCTTGTACATAGTTTTGCTGAATTGTAGTACCAGTTTTTAATGTAACAATATTAGTAGAGGGATTATAACTTGCCGGTGCATTGCCACTTATTGCTCCCCTTTTAATTTCACTAACAGGATTAGTTGTAGCAATTTTCTTAAAAACTGGAATATAACCATCTCCATATTTCCCTTGCAATACATCTAAGATAGAAGTTACGGTATTAGCATCTGTACTGTTCAGTGAATTAGTCGTAACAAAACTATTCAAAGGATATCTTAAATCCATAACGCTTCTCGTAACCATAGAAGCATTGTCGTCATTGTAAGATGATATAAACTCATCATTACTACACGAAGCCAATAATAAAAAGGCAAACGAAACAAATTTTAAATTAATAAATTTCATAGGCAATCATTTTTAAGGTCTTACACTACAAATATAGCTAATTTATTTATAAAAGTCATATTAAATGAGCTTTTTTATTAATGTCAAACACAACATTTATCAGAATATCAATTTCGAAAGATACAGTTTAAATTAAATATTGTTTTTTACCGTTCCAACCAATACCGATTTTTCAAGTAGCTTAACTATGTATAGTGCCCTCCTTCCATTAAAATAAGTTTCCTTTCCTGAACAATAATAAAGTAGAAAACAATAAATCTTTGATGGAAAAACCACAATCGATATGATAATTATAATATGATTTTTGAATATGATTTTTATTTTTAGGATAAATCTTATTAACAGAATATATATTTAGTATTCAACTATTTCAAAATACAAAACCTTAGATATTTCTTTGCATCATCATATTCAAACCATAAAATCATATCATAATAAAATATGAAATCATACTTAATTTTCGCCATTGTCCTAACGGTGGCATATATCATCTACTACGCCGTAATCATCGCACAGGAACTTTATGGCAAAAAAAGGGAAGAAAAGACAGAGGAAGAGGTATTCGACCTGGATCTGTCTGAGGAAGAAAGCGTCGCAGTCACAGAAAGTGATACCGGTTTCAGCGTAGGCGGCGAGCAATATGAAACAGAAGGCAGCACAGCTACTGAAGAACAACAAGAACCTGAAACCGCTCCCCAAACAGAAACGCCGGAAGAGAAATTACAACGGCTGAAAGCAAAAGCCGAAGAAAGGATGGAAGAAACCGAACCGTATCTGTCGGATGCATTCACGACAGAAGAGATGTATAAAGCAATGGTATCGGGAGGACACATAGACAACCGTCCGGACTTAGCCTGGAAACCAATCAGAGACAAACTGTAAAACAATACAATGCAACTAACGAGAAAACTACTATGTATTTTATGTCTGATGCCCTATTATGCTTTCGCCAAATGCGGAAGCGTAAACTACAGTTGGGGCGCCGATTCACTGGCGACAATGCACGACTATGTGGTGACAATGATGCTGTATGTCCTGTACATCTGCTACGCATTCGCCTCAGTCTTTGCTGTCGTGTCCGCGCTCCAGATTTATATCAAGATGAACACAGGTGAAGACGGTATCACGAAATCAATAACCACTCTGGTAGGCGCCTGCCTGTTCATCATCGGAGCATCAATCGTATTTCCGGCCTTTTTCGGATACCGCATATAAAGAGAATCAGGCATAGGAAAAAGAGACCAAAACAAACACAAGTATTACACAAAAAAGTAAAAAAGAATGTTCAAGCAAGTAAAGGGATTTTTCAAAAGGATGACAGCATCCACATCCATGAAAGTGCAGATGCTTTTGATTATGCTGCTGTGCGGAGTAACTTCACTCATGGCACAAAATACGGCCGGTGACTACACGGCAGGAACGAATGCACTTTCCACCGTGGCGGAAGAAATTGCGAAGTATGTGCCAATCATGGTCAAGTTGTGCTATGCCATTGCCGGTGTAGTTGCCATTGTAGGTGCTATCAGCGTCTATATCGCCATGAACAACGAAGAACAGGATGTGAAGAAGAAGATTATGATGGTAGTGGGTGCCTGCATCTTCCTGATTGCAGCAGCTCAGGCACTTCCATTGTTCTTTGGAATCACAGCCTAAAAACAGGGAAAAGAAGATGAAAAGCGAAGAGACCCGTTATCCCGACTATCCGGTGTTCAAGGGATTGCAACGTCCGCTTGAACTCATGGGGATTCAGGGGCGATACATCTACTGGGCTGCAGGTACGGCAGGTGGAGCCATTGTCGGCTTCATTGCTGCCTACTGCCTGCTCGGTTTTGTTGCCGGACTGATAGCCCTGACGGCTATCCTTTCGGCAGGTATCTCACTGATCATCGTGAAACAAAGACAGGGACTGCACTCCAAACGAATTGACAAGGGAGTGTTCGTCTATGCAAGTTCCAAGAAAATGTGATTGAATAAAAATAAACCATCATGAGACATGTGTGGGCAAGTTGAATGTTAAATTTTTGAATGCGGGTAGGTTCGCCTTCACTGAAGGTGAATCTGCCCTTATTTGATTGAAATAATACAGAAATGACTATATATATTCTCCTAATCTTCATTGCCTTATGTATCGGAATGGCTATTTCTGTCCGTGCTTTCGGTACCGGAGGAAAACGAAAGCACATTTTCCGTGACATCTATTTCTCTGTAGAGAATACGGATGGTATAGGTATCGTATATACCAAAACCGGAGAATATTCCGCCATCCTGAAAATAGAAAATCCGGTGCAGAAGTACTCAGCCAATACAGACGGCTATTATGAATTTACACATCTGTTTTCTGCCATTGCACAAACTTTAGGCGAGGGGTATGCCATTCATAAGCAAGACATATTTATCCGCAAACAATTTGAAGACGGAAGCGGAGATCAGCATGAATTCCTGTCGGCAGCTTATTTCAGGTATTTCAACGGACGACACTACACGGACAGTGTATGCTATCTGACAATTACGCAGGAATCCAAGAAAAGCCGCCTTTTCTCATTTGACAACAAGAAGTGGCGTGACTTTCTGGTAAAAATCCGCAAGGTGTATGACCTGCTGCACGATGCAGGTGTACAGGCAGTATTCCTGAACGAAACAGAGGCGAGCAGTTATGTAGACCGCTTCTTTGCCATGGATTTCAAAAACAAGACAGTTTCGATGACTAACTTCAAAGCGAGTGATGAAAATCTGTCAATGGGTGACAAACGCTGCAAGGTGTACAGCCTGGTAGATGTGGACTGTGTAAGCCTGCCATCACTTATACGTCCATACTCAAATATTGAGGTAAACAACAGTGAGATGCCTGTTGATCTGCTTTCGGCCATAGACAGCATCCCAAATGCAGAAACTGTGGTGTATAACCAGATAATCTTCCTGCCTAACCAGAAACGAGAATTGGCCTTACTTGACAAGAAGAAGAACCGCCATGCAAGCATACCAAACCCTGGAAACCAAATGGCAGTAGAAGACATAAAACGAGTGCAGGAAGTAATCGCCAGAGAGAGCAAGCAACTGGTTTATACCCATTATAACCTGATAGTAGCCGTTCCGGCTGATACTGACTTGCAGAAATGTACAAACCATCTGGAGAATACTTTTTCACGTCTGGGCATCCATATCAGCAAACGGGCTTATAACCAACTGGAACTATTTGTCAGCTCCTTCCCCGGTAACTGCTACAGCATGAGCGAGGACTATGACCGCTTTCTGACGCTCAGTGACGCGGCCATGTGTCTGATGTATAAAGAGCGTATCCAGCACAGTGAGGAAACCCCACTGAAAATATATTATACTGACCGTCAGGGTGTACCTGTGGCTATCGACATAACAGGAAAAGAAGGAAAATACAAGTTGACAGACAACTCGAACTTCTTCTGTCTCGGCCCTTCCGGAAGCGGCAAGAGCTTCCACATGAACTCGGTAGTACGCCAGCTATACGAGCAAGGTACGGATGTAGTGATGGTAGATACCGGTAATTCCTATGAAGGACTTTGTGAATATCTGAACGGCAAGTACATCAGCTATACGGAAGAAAAGCCGATAACCATGAATCCGTTCCGCATCAACCGTGCCGAACTGAATGTGGAAAAGACCGGCTTCCTGAAAAATCTTGTTCTGCTTATCTGGAAAGGCTCGCAGGGTACGGTGACAAAGACGGAAGACCGCCTGATAGAGCAGGTAATCACTGAATACTACGATACGTATTTTAATGGTTTCGAAGGATTTACCGTAACGCAGCGTGAGGATTTACAAAAGAGTCTTCAGATAGATGAGCGAAATCATAACGACAGGCGTGATGAAAGCGAAAGAGAGCGTGATGCACGTATTGACAGAATGATAAACGAGATGGAAAGACGGCGCAAAGAACTGAAGGTAAAGGAGCTTTCCTTCAATTCATTTTACGAGTTCTCCGTACAACGTATCCCGGACATTTGCAGTGAAAACAGAATTTCAGGGATTGACCTTTCCACCTACCGGTATATGATGAAAGACTTCTATCGGGGCGGCAACCATGAGAAGACATTAAACGAGAATATGGACAGCAGCCTGTTTGATGAAACATTCATTGTTTTCGAAATCGACAGTATAAAAGATGACCCCCTCCTGTTCCCTCTTGTCACGCTCATTATCATGGATGTATTCCTGCAGAAGATGCGTATCAAGAAGAACCGGAAGGTGCTTGTCATTGAGGAAGCATGGAAAGCCATTGCCAGTCCGCTGATGGCCGAGTATATCAAGTTCATGTACAAAACAGCCCGTAAATTCTGGGCTTCTGTGGGAGTTGTAACACAGGAAATACAGGATATTATCGGCAGTCCGATAGTAAAAGAGGCCATCATAAACAATTCGGACGTGGTCATGCTGCTTGATCAAAGCAAATTCCGTGAACGCTTCGATGAAATCAAGGCAATCCTCGGACTTACCGACGTGGATTGCAAAAAGATATTCACTGTAAACCGCCTTGAAAACAAGGAGGGCCGAAGTTTCTTCAGGGAAGTATTTATCCGAAGAGGAACAACAAGCGGTGTGTATGGTGTGGAGGAACCGCATGAATGCTATATGACCTATACGACGGAACGTGCGGAAAAGGAAGCCTTGAAACTATACAAGAAAGAACTGGGATGTTCTCATCAGGAAGCTATCGAAGCTTACTGTCGTGATTGGGATGCCAGCGGAATCAGCAAATCACTCCCTTTCGCAAAGAAAGTGAATGAAGCAGGGAAAGTATTGAATCTTAAACCATCAAAAAAATTAAGAATACAATGAAAAGAATGAATGTAAAGACGTATATCTCAAACACGTACATTCCAACAGGTTCGTATATGGTTATCCGAAAGGCATTGATGCAGGCGGGTATTGTTACCATAGAGGATTTGTGCAGGAAAACCGAGGAAGAGCTTTCAAGTATTCCTTTTATCAAAGGAAAGAACCTGCAGGCCATAAAGGATATGCTTGCCGAAAAAGGTCTGCATACCGGCATGAGCCAAGAGGAAATCAACGTGTATGATACCATTTATTGGAGCAACCTATAGCAAAAACAATCATAAATGAAACACCTGTCACTTATCATAACAATACTACTGCTGGCTGTCACCCGACCCGTACATGCCCAGTATTACAGCGTGAACTACGATGCACGTACCGTAGCTGCCATGGCGGCCGCATTCGGTACGGAAGCCGTAGCGGAGGGCTATTACGGTGAACAGGTGGACAATATTCTGAAACACTACAACGCCGCGGAAGTGGCTGCTGCCGGAATATTTGCGTCGAAATTTCTTCAGCACAAGGCTTTCACGGATCTGGGAATCTGGTGCAGCAGTACGGAAAACTACTATTACCGCCGTATCTACCGTATGGTGGCAGAAAAAATCATGCCCAAGATTGTGGTAGTAGCCAAACAGATGCTCCATTCGCCGCAAACGGCCATCTACTGGGGCAGCTATCTGATGAAGGTATGCGACGACACGAAAAACCTGTGTATGCAGTTTGAGAGCATCGTGACCAACAGTTCACTGACCTTTTCGGACATCACTTTCCTTAAAATCAGCGAGGAAATAGCTCCGCTTCTGAGACTGTCGGAAATTGGTAACATTGACTGGCAGCGTATGCTGGACGATATGGCCAGTGTCCCGGGTAACTTCACCAAGGAAAACCTACGTCAGGATATAGACAACCTGTACAATCTGGGAGTCGGACTTGCCACAGCCGGTACAGCCAATCTGGGAGAAGCCCTGCTGCAGGAAAGTGCATTTCACAACCTGATGAACGGAAAGGTGGAGGAAATCTTCAACCTGTACGACCATTACGGCGGACTGATGGAACGCGCCGAACAGGATGCCGGCGGACTGCTGATTGATATGGTGGGCGGTTCGAACAACGTGGCCGGTCTCTTTGACATCAGCAACTATAACCTTACCCAGTGGATATCAGACTATCTGGATGAAACGGCCGGCACCTATTATACCCAGCGTTGGTATATAGCCCGCCGCGACCAGGGAAGCACCGTACTGTGTGACTACTATCCTCCCACAGACGACAACAGCATCCTCAACGGTGGTGAATGGACACGCTTTGCCACCACGGATGCCGGATTCTACCCGGACGCTTCGCAGAGAGAACAGGCACTGGCCAACTCAGAACGGTATGCGGGATGGTCGAGAGACCGTGTGGAACAGCTCAACAGGCAGAATGACGGATACAACTACAGTATAAACTACTGGATGAAGAGCTACATTATCAGTCGTGGCGGCAAACAGACCAAGAAAGCCTATGCATATGAGATACATGTAAAGAAAAGCTGGAACCACGAGGAAATTGTATATGAAGAGGTGTTCGACTCCTACTCGATGGACCTGAATACCTTCAAGGCACAACTGAACGCACGGCTGTCGGAGTTCAACGAAAACGAGGACGGCTATACCTATTATATAGCATCGGACGGTAGGAACTACTACCAGGCCACGGATGAAGTGAAGCTGCAGGGATGCGAAAGCGTGACCATCAGCGTAACCTGCTCGGACGGGGTAACACTAGGACAAGGCAGTACACAGTACAAATGCCGCAAGTGCGGAAAATCGCCGAACGCCCATACCAAGGAATGCTCGATGCAGACCACGGTGACGGACGACAAGTTGGATCTCTCGGAACTGGACGGCATGATTCAGGAAGCGCAAAACAGGAAAGCATCGCTTGAAGCACAAATAAAGGCACTGGAGGACGAGAATGCCATACTGCTGAAAAAGATTTCGGAAGCCAGTGTGGAAGAAGCTGCCGTGCTCCGCCAGCAATACAATGCGAACAAGACGCAGATAGACAAACTGAAGGCGGAACTTTCCGAATGGGAACGGAAACTGACGGAATACGAACAGGCCAAGGCCGATGCCGCAGAGGACAATTCGGTAGCTACGGATGACTATTACCGCATCCCGGCCATCATGCAGGACTGCAAGACCACTTACGGACTCAGCTGGGAGGACAGCGGCTCATGGAATGGCTATACATTTGTCCGTAAGGCCACCATGCCCAACATTGACGGGGTAATCACATTCCGGGCAACGGTATCCATAGCCAGAAAGCCGAAATATTTTCTCGGCATCAAGATACACCGCGCTATCGTACAGATAAGTTGGGAACTGACCTCGGAGTACACGGATACCCATGTGGCCGAAGTAATCACTCTGGATCCGGGCATGTCGGATGCGGAAAAGACGAAGCTGGTGAATGACCGCATAGCGGAAATTGCCCGCCAGTATCCGTCGTGCAAGATTACGACAGAATACATGAAAACTCCTCCGCTGGAAGAGACGCCTACCGGAGAGGTATATCATCTGCTCTGGTCGAGTGACCGTCTGGAGATAGCCAGAGAAGTGGATTCGCGCATTACGAAAATATATGCGGACCTTGTATCACTGGAAAAGATGATGCACTACAAACGGAGTATCATTGACGTACTGAAGGATATCGCCCCTACACTTGACTGGGACGAGGGACGCCGCCGGACACTGGTGGAAGAATGCCATGAACGATGGGTGGAGAATGCCAGAAACCTTCCGGAAAGGACAAGCAGAAAGGAGGCAGAGCCATGAAACAATATCTGATTATCGGTCTGCTGCTGATTACCCTTCTGCCGGAGGCTGCAAAAGCCCAATGGACTTTTGACATCGTATCGGTAGAAGCCTACATCAACGACCACAAGAAACAACGCAGTCTGTTACTGGCACGCAGTACGCTGGAATACAGCAACAAGCTGCTGCATGAATACAGCCGGGACGAGGTAGGCAATTACAAGGAACTGAATATAGATCTGGACCGTTATACCCGGGCTTTTGATGTGATTGACGTGATGTACCAGTCGCTGCGGACGGTGCTGAATGTAAAGAACACCTACAACACGGTGAGCGACCGAATAAGTGACTACAAGGACATGCTGGGAGCCTATAACGAAAAGATACTGCAGCATGGGCGTGTAGATCCGTCGGATCTGCTGATAATCAGCATTAACGAAAGAGCCATACGGGATATTGCTCATGACGGAGAACAGCTGTACAAGTCGGTAAGTGACCTTGTGCTTTATGCAACGGGAGCCGCCGCCTGCTCGACCGCCGACCTGCTGATGGTACTTGAATCGGTGAACCGCTCACTGGATGACATCGAGCGTCATCTGAACCAGGCCTACATAGAGACCTGGAGATACATTCAGGTAAGAATCGGCTACTGGAAAGCGAAGATATACAGAGAAAGAACCAAACAGGAAATCATAGACGGTGCCTTCGGCCGCTGGCGTGGTGCCGGTCGTCTGGATTATTAACGATAAAAACAAAAAAGATATGAAGCAGACATCAAAAACATTAACACTGCTTGCCGTGATAGCCGTTCAGGCTACGATGGTTCAGGCACAGTATGCGACCTACAACCATGACTCTCCCAAGCAGAACCAGATTACAGTAATGGAAACCGGTACGGGTGCGCTCACTCCCGAATTATATTACTGGGCGCTGCACAATAACTACAAGAAGACGGCAGCCACAAAAAACAAGCTGTCTTTCCGCACAATCGCAGGAGCCAACCTTTACGGTCAGGTGGACGATGCGGAAGCAATAGATTCCGCACTGGTAAAGCGTGCGGAAATAGAGGCCCTGAACGTAGCCGACCGACAGATAGACCTTGCATGGCAGGCTGAAGGAGACAAGATAAACGGACAGATGGAACGCTTCAAGCGAAACATCGACCGCATCCTGACTGCCGGCGGTACCACCGACGACCGAGAAAGGTGGACAGAGTACTATCAAATCTATGAATGTGCCATAAACGCCACACGGGATGCCTACATGCCAAATGCCCAGCGCAAGAAGGAATACCTGCGCATCTATGAGGACGTGGCACGACAGAACGAGATACTTGTATGCTACCTGGCCAAGCGACAGAACGCTTCGCTGGCAAGTGAGCTTCTGAATGCGGAAGATGTGGGCCGAACTCCCGAGAAAGGAAGCATAGCCCGGGAAGCGATGAACCGATGGAACGAGTCGCGCTTTGCCGTCCGCGGCTCGCAGGGTGCGGGCGGCACACAAGGCGGTGACGGAGAAGAAACAGTAAACAGATAAGAGGGAAAGGAGGAACAAATGGCAGACGGAAACATACTATCGGATTTCGGCATCAATATTCTCGAAGAGGAAATAGATGACGTGATATTCCAGACGAATGAATTTCTAACAGACGCGACCTTCACCGGATCACAAGGCCCTTTCTGGTGGATTCTACAAATGTGCATGGCACTGGCAGCCCTGTTTTCTCTTGTTATGGCAGCCGGAATGACTTACAAAATGATGGTAAAACACGAACCTCTGGATGTGATGAAACTGTTCCGGCCTCTTGCTATTTCTGTCGTACTATGCTGGTGGTATCCTCCGGCAGACACGGGAATGGCTAACAGCGGGAACAGCTGGTGTTTTCTGGACTTCCTGTCCTACATACCCAACTGCATCGGCTCGTACACACATGACCTCTATGAAGCGGAAGCCACCCAAATATCAGACAAGTTTGCGGAAGTGCAGGAACTGATATACGTACGCGACACACTATATACCAGCCTGCAGGCTCAGGCGGATGTGGCCCATACAGGAACCTCGGATCCCGGACTGATAGAGGCAACAATGGAACAGACCGGTGTGGACGAAGTGACAGGAATGGAAAAGGATGCAGCCAAACTGTGGTTTACCTCACTGACCTCGGGTGTAATCGTGGGTATTGATAAAATCATCATGCTCATTGCCCTAATCGTTTTTCGTATAGGATGGTGGGCTACGATATATTGCCAGCAGATTCTGCTGGGAATGCTGACCATTTTCGGTCCAATACAATGGGCATTCTCTCTCCTGCCGAAGTGGGAAGGTGCCTGGGCCAAATGGCTGACCAGATATCTGACCGTACACTTCTACGGAGCAATGCTGTACTTCGTGGGTTTCTACGTTCTGTTGCTGTTTGACATTGTACTGTGTATCCAGGTGGAGAACCTGACGGCGATAACCGCAAGCGAACAGACTATGGCAGCTTACCTGCAGAACTCGTTCTTCTCTGCCGGTTATCTGATGGCGGCAAGTATCGTGGCGCTCAAGTGCCTTAACCTGGTACCCGACCTCGCGGCATGGATGATTCCGGAAGGCGATACGGCATTCTCTACCCGAAACTTCGGAGAAGGGGTTGCCCAACAGGCCAAGATGACGGCAACGGGAGCCGTAGGAGGAATAATGAGATAAAACAATATATCAACAGAAGGTATGAAAGGCAAAGAGAAAATTGACAAATGGCTGGAAGATGAAGCATTCATGAACTTTGCGCAAAAGCGTACTACCGAAATAGCCAGGTATATATTGAACAATTATCCGTATGATCTGAAATATGAGGAACTGGATGAATGCTTCGGGCGTGACGACCGATATGTCGTACCGGTAGTAGATTATCTGGTATACAGACTGCACCGTGCCAAACTGAAAAAAAACTCCAAGAAACGCAGAGAAGGAATTTGGTGGGTATTTGTACAAGTTATCCTCCTTGGGCATGACGTCAAATATTTCGCTAAAGAATTTGAACGGCTGTTGCCGGAACTGCGCTTAACCCTCATACCAATGCTTCATGCAGAATATATGAGGACATTGAACAACTAAATAAAAAAATTATGGTAATAAAGAACTTAGAAAACAAAATAAAACTGGTAGGTATAATCTGTACCGCTTTCCTTATAGGATGTATCATCATCAGTGTGTCGAGTATCTGGACAGCCCGTACCATGGTTACTGACGCCCAGAAAAAAGTGTATGTACTGGACGGAAACGTACCCATACTTGTAAACCGCACGACCATGGACGAAACGCTGGACGTAGAAGCCAGAAGCCATGTGGAAATGTTCCACCATTATTTCTTCACACTGGCACCAGATGACAAATACATCCGATACACGATGGAAAAAGCCATGTATCTGGTAGATGAAACAGGACTTGCGCAGTACAATACACTAAAGGAAAAAGGGTTCTATTCCAATATTCTGGGTACAAGTGCCGTATTTTCCATTTTCTGTGACAGCATAGCCTTTGACAAGGAGAAAATGGAGTTCACCTACTATGGCAGACAACGTATTGAACGCCGCAGCAGCATTCTGATGCGTGAACTGGTAACGGCAGGCCAATTGAAAAGAGTGCCGAGAACCGACAACAACCCCCACGGATTGCTCATCACCAACTGGCGCACGCTGCTTAACAAAGACATAGAACAGAAAACCAAAATAAACTATTAAAGAACAGGCCTATGAACATCAAAGGATTCAGACGGATGCTGTTCGGCGAGAAAATGCCGGACAAGAATGATCCGCAATACAAGGAACGCTATGAGCGTGACGTTGAAGCCGGACGCAAATTTGCCAAGGCAACCAGAATAGACAAGGCGGCAGCAAAAGTACAGGGATTTGCCAATATGCACCGGAATTTGTTTCTGTTCATCGTTTTTGCTTTTGTCTTAGGTGGACTGGTATGGAACATTTTCCGCATTTCTGTAATGTACCGTCATCAGCCAGTGCAACGAACAGCAACTGAAATGCAAGATTCCGTACTCAAAGAACGGCGAAAAGTTTTTTATCCATCATCTGAACAGAACAGCAGCAAAGCAGAAGACAAAAGCCCATAAAAGCTAAACCAAGTAAAAAGCAAGCACAACATGACACGTATGAATACAAGATTTGAAAGGACAGAAAAGGCTTCAGATGAATGGTATACTCCTAAAGAGGTACTGGAAGCACTGGGAAAATTCGACCTTGACCCCTGTGCACCGATCGCTCCACTATGGCCGACAGCTACAGTCATGTATGACAAACGTATTGACGGATTGTCTCAAAAATGGGAAGGCCGCGTATGGCTCAATCCTCCTTACTCACGCCCGCTTATAGAGCAGTTTGTTCGTAGGCTGGCAGAACATGGCAACGGTATCGCATTGCTATATAACCGATGTGATTCCAAGATGTTCCAGGATATCATCTTCGAGAAAGCAATAGCCATGAAGTTTCTACGCCATCGCATCAGATTCTATCGTCCGGACGGTACACGCGGTGATTCGCCCGGATGTGGAAGTATACTTATCGCCTTTGGGAAAGACAATGCTGAAATATTAAAGACGTGTGCCCTAGAAGGGAAATATGTACAAATCAATTAACGAGAGCAATGGATATAAAAGAAAAAATCAAGCAAATCAACTGGAGGCAGCCCAAATTTATGTTACCGGCAATCCTCTACATTCCGCTGATGGGCGGATCGTACTTTATCTTCGACCTGTTCCATGCAGAAAAAGCAGAGATTCCGGATAAAACGCTGCAGACGACGGAATTTCTGAATCCAGAACTTCCGGATGCCCAAATCAAAGACGGAGACGGAATCGGAAGCAAATATGAGAACATGGCAAAGTCATGGGGTAAAATACAAGACTATTCCGCAGTAGATAATATCGACCGTGATGAACCGGATGAAAACAAACAAGCTTATGAATCGCAATACACACAAAATGACATTGCCCTGCTCGACCAGCAGGAGCAAGACAAGGCTATGGCCGCACAAGAGACCGATACCAAAGAGAGAGAAAAAGAAGCCCTTGCAGAACTGGAGAAGGCCTTGGCAGAAGCGAGGTTAAAAGGACAGAAAGCTATAGAGCCTATTGCTGGAGACTCTGACGCCACAGCCATACCCAGGGACACAATACATTCTGCGGGAAGAATTGAAGAAGACAGCCGTTCGGTGAAAGCCCCTGCAGAAACTGAAAAAGCCAGTGAAGTGGTGAAGAAAGTAAAGACAACCTCCGATTACTTCAACACACTGTCTAAAAACTCCCGCGAGCCAAAACTCATACAGGCCATCATTGATGAAAATATCAAGGCCGTTGACGGTTCACGTGTACGTCTAAGACTGCTTGATGACGTGGAAATTGACGACCATGTAGTCAAACGCGGTTCTTATCTGTATGCAACCATGAACGGATTCTCTTCGGGACGGGTAAAAGGCAGCATCAACAGTATACTGGTAGATGATGAACTGGTGAAAGTAAATCTATCACTGTATGACACGGATGGACTGGAAGGTCTATATGTACCCAACAGCCAGTTTCGGGAAACGAGCAAAGATGTTGCAAGCGGTGCCGTAACAGGCAACATCAGCATGAACACTACGAGTTCCGGGAACAGTCTGACCCAATGGGGAATGCAAGCAATGCAGAATGCCTACCAGAAAACAAGCAACGCTATCGGCAAGGCCATCAAGAAAAACAAGGTGAAGCTGAAATACGGAACATTTGTCTATCTGGTAAACGGTAATAACAAACAATAAAAGATTATGATAGAAACAGATCACATATATCATATGGACTGCCTGAAAGGAATGAACCAGATGGCAGACAACAGTGTAGATGCCATCATTGCCGATCTGCCATATGGCGTACTGAACAACAGAAACCGCTCAGCAGTATGGGACAAACAACTCCCTTTAGACTTGCTGTGGGAACAATACCTTCGTATTACCAAGCCGGAGAGTCCAATCATTCTGTTTTCACAAGGCATGTTTACAGCAAAACTTATGCTTTCACAGCCACAAATGTGGAGGTATAACCTTGTATGGCATAAGGACAGGGTAACAGGACACTTGAACGCCAACCGGATGCCGCTGCGCCAGCATGAGGATATTATAATCTTCTACAGGCACCAACCAGTTTATCATCCGCAGATGAAGCCCAGCCTGCCGGAACAAAGAAACCACAGCCGCCAGAAAACAGAAGGATTTACCAACCGTTGCTATGGCAAGACAGAACTGTCTCCAATACGTATGGCTGATGACAAATATCCCACTTCGGTAATCGCCATACCCAAAGAACACCGCAAGGGCGCATTCTATCATCCAACGCAAAAGCCGGTAGCCTTGCTGGAATATCTGATACGAACCTATACGGACGAAAAAGACATAGTTCTAGACAATTGCATAGGCTCGGGCACAACTGCAGTAGCCGCAATCCGGACAGGACGACATTATATAGGCTTTGAAACCGAAAAGAGCTATTATGAGATAGCTCAAAAACGTGTTGACGAAGAGCTACAGCAACATAATACTGAAATACAGGCAACAAAAGAACAATAAAAGGACAAAACGAAATGTATATGAACTTGAAAAGAACAATAATGGTATTATTCCTCACAACGGGGCTGTTTGCCGGACGTGAGGTGCTGGCACAGCGTACCTATGAAGAAATGGAACATCTGACAGTAAACGAACAGGTTACAACCGTGATTACAGCATCCGAACCCATACGTTTTGTAGATATCTCTACTGAAAAAATTGTTGGGGATCAGCCCATAGACAACATTATCCGTCTAAAGCCAAAAGAAGCCGGGCATGAAGACGGTGACATACTTGCTATTGTGACCATCGTAACAGAACGCTACCGTACGCAATATGCCTTACTCTATACAACCCGAATGCGGGAAGCTGTTACGGACAAAGAAGTGCTTTTACAAGAACGTGAAGCCTTCAACAATCCATCAGTTTCGATGCCACTTGCCGATATGGCCCGATTTGCCAGACGCATCTGGAATTCACCGGCCAAAATCAGGAACGTAGCAAGCAAAGAGCATCGAATGGTCATGCGCCTGAATAACATCTATTCAGTAGGTGATTATTTTTTCATAGACTTCTCTATTGAAAACAAGACCAACATCCGCTTTGACATTGACGAAATACGTATCAAACTTGCCGACAAGAAAGTGACAAAAGCCACTAATTCGCAGGTAATCGAACTGGCACCGGCTCTTGTACTGGAACCAAGCAAGACATTCAGACACGGCTACCGTAATGTGATTGCCATAAAGAAACTGACATTCCCTAATGACAAAGTATTGACCATTGAAATGACAGAGAAGCAGATAAGCGGACGAAACATCAGCCTGAATATAGATTATGAAGATGTTCTTTCGGCCGATTCGTTTAATTCTAATCTTTTGGAGGAGGAATAAGCATGAAAAAGATTATTTGTTTTTCCCTCTTGTGTATGCTACTCAGTATAAATGTATCAGCACAACGTAACAGCGGCCGTCTTTTGCTTGGTACAGGATTATTATACAAGAACGGTATGGAAGCTACACTTGCCTACGAACATGAGGTAAACTATAGGCACACATGGGAGTTTTTCGCCAACGGCTATCTGCAATGGACGGACTGCGGAACCTGCGGACATGTCTGTCCGGAAAGTTTCTGGAGGAATTATCGCACCTGGGGAATCGGAGTCGCATACAAGCCCTGCGTAATCAGAGGACGTAACCACTACGGAAGTCTTCGCATTGGAGGTTCAGGAGGAAGTGACACACATAAATTTGTAGCAGGGATACATCTGGGCTATGAGCATAACTATGTGCTACGCTCCGGCTGTACTTTCTACTGGCAAGTAAAAAATGATGTGATAATCAAGGGAGCTGACCTGTTTCGTACAGGTATAGCACTGGGTATAAAACTACCGATAAAATAAGGGAAAAAATGAAAGGAAAGACAATAACAAGAATCTGCCGGTTATTGCCGGCAATGCTGATTGCCGCAATGCTGACAGCTTGCGATGCACACATCGAGGAAACAGACATGACTGTACGTCCAGGGCATATCCTTTGTGAAGACGGTTCGACTGTACCTTATGAAATGTATGACACGACAAGAGAAAAAGCTATCGCTGTAGTATTTGACACAGGCACCCATGACGGTCACAAGGGAATCGGGTATGCCGTCTATCTCTGGGAATTTAAGGAACAGGCGTTTGCAGACAGTCTGGGTGTCGGACAAGGAACATCTGCCAATACAGATGCCTATGACGGTAATGCCAATACATTTGCCATCTACGATACAAAGGAGACTGCCTCTCCCATGGCAGAATCCGTGCTTGACATGTGGAGATACGGCCAGAGTGCCTTTATCCCTTCAGTAGCAGAGATGCGCTTGCTGTACACTGCCCGCCAGACTATAAATCCCGTAATAGAACTATGCGGTGGAGATCCGCTTCCGGAAATCTCCGACGACTGCTGGTATTGGACTTCGACAGAAGTGGATGGACAGCAGACAGCCAAAGCCTGGCTTTATTCATTAGGCAGCGGGGCAATGCAGGAAACACCAAAGACACAAGCTCACCGTATAAGACCTATTATCTCTCTGAACAAATAAAGATAGAGAACAACTCAAAAACGGTTAACATCATACACAAACACACTCGATAAAGAATATGGAAGAAAGTAAAGAGTTGCAGGGATTCTACAGAATATTCCGGGCTGTAATCTACATATCCGTGCTAATGGAATTCTTTGAATATGCACTGGATCCAGCCCTGCTTGACAGTTGGAGCGGAATATTGTGTGACATACACGGACGCATCAAGCGCTGGATGATATATAATGACGGACACCTGGTGTACAGCAAGGTGGCAACTTTCATGCTCATCTGTATTACTTGTATTGGTACACGTAACAAGAAACAGCTGGAATTTGATGCCCGGCGAATGGTGCTGTACCCGCTCGTGGGCGGCGTGGGATTGATTGTACTGTCTGTATGGTTATATAACTATACGATTGATATACGTCTGTACAAACTATCACTTAATATCTGGTTCTATATGGCTGCCTCACTGACAGGCGTTATACTGATCCATATCGCACTGGACAACATTTCGAAGTTCCTAAAAGACGGACTGATGAAAGACAGGTTCAATTTTGAGAATGAAAGCTTCGAACAAAGCGAGGAAATACAAGAAAACAAATACAGTGTGAACATTCCCATGCGATACTATTACAAAGGTAAATTCCGTAAGGGTTGGGTAAGTATAAGCAACCCATTCCGCGGGACATGGGTGGTAGGTACACCAGGTAGCGGTAAGACATTTTCAATCATCGAACCATTTATCAGACAGCACTCTGCCAAGGGGTTTGCTATGGTCGTGTACGATTATAAATTCCCTACCTTGGCGACAAAACTGTATTATCACTACAAGAAGAACCAGAAACTGGGCAAACTGCCACAAGGCTGTAAGTTCAATATCATCAACTTTGTGGATGTAGAATACAGCCGTCGTGTGAACCCTATACAAGCAAAATATATCAACAACCTGGCCGCAGCAAGTGAAACAGCTGAGACATTGCTTGAATCATTGCAGAAAGGAAAAAAAGAAGGTGGCGGCGGAAGCGACCAGTTCTTCCAGACTTCTGCTGTAAACTTCCTGGCTGCCTGCATTTACTTTTTTGTCAATTATGAGAGAGAACCCTATGACAAGGACGGTAAAATGCTGTATGCCGAGAAACGTCAGGATCCGGAAACTAAATTCTGGAAACCTACGGGCGTGGTACGTGACAAGAAAGACGGGAATATTGTAGAACCAGCATACTGGTTGGGAAAATACTCGGACATGCCGCATATATTGTCGTTCCTGAACGAGAGCTACCAGACCATCTTTGAAGTACTGGAAACAGACAATGAGGTGGCCCCACTACTCGGACCATTCCAAACAGCTTTCAAAAACAAGGCCATGGAGCAGCTGGAAGGTATGATCGGTACATTAAGAGTATATACATCCCGTCTGGCAACCAAAGAATCTTATTGGATCTTCCACAAGGACGGAGACGACTTCGACCTGAAGGTGAGTGACCCAAAGAACCCAAGCTACCTGCTCATCGCCAACGACCCTGAAATGGAAAGCATCATCGGTGCGCTGAATGCCCTTATTCTGAACCGCCTTGTGACCCGAGTGAATACCGGACAGGGCAAGAATATCCCGGTGAGCATCATTGTGGATGAGCTACCGACGCTATATTTTCATAAAATAGACCGACTGATAGGAACGGCACGAAGCAACAAGGTAAGCGTGACGCTGGGATTCCAGGAACTGCCGCAGCTTGAAGCCGACTACGGCAAGGTAGGTATGCAGAAAATCATCACCACTGTGGGTAATGTGGTAAGCGGTTCTGCCCGCTCGAAAGAGACACTGGAATGGCTGTCGAATGACATCTTCGGAAAAGTGGTTCAGCTGAAAAAAGGCGTAACCATAGACCGTGATAAAACAAGTATCAACCTGAACGAGAACATGGACAGCCTGGTACCTGCATCAAAGATATCCGACATGCCTACCGGATGGATCTGCGGACAGACAGCCCGTGACTTCGTGAAAACGAAGGTCGGAAACGGCGGAACAATGAATATTCAGGAATCAGAAGAGTTCAAAACCACAAAATTCTTTTGTAAAACGGACTTCGATATGGCAGAAATAAAGAAAGAAGAAGAAGCATACGTGCCATTGCCAAAATTCTATACATTCAATTCAAGGGATGAAAGGGAACGTATTCTGTACAAAAACTTTGTGCAGGTAGGACTGGATGTGAAGGAAATGATTAAGGATGTATTGAACAAACGTGGAGCCAAATGAAGCATAGAAAAATATTTGTCTTCATGCTGATGATAGAAGCTATGACGACAGTATATGGACAGGAAAGGTACAGAGCAAAACCAATACCCACCAAACTGTATTCAGACTCCTCTCGCTGGAAAGGAAATTCTATTAGGGATGGCATGGTGAAAAAACACTGGCCCTATATATGATATGATGAGACATTGGGTATTCATGGATAAAGATTTTCCAGTGATATCACAAAAAATCAAGGTGACTCCATCTTAAAAGCAGACATGATGAAAATTTACCGTTTGTTCAATCTGTTATTAATCAATTCATAATTAATATATAATGCTAAATAAAATAATCTAATGTTAATTATATGTAATATTCAAATAAAATATGGAAAAATATTTTTATATTTCTAAATAAAATTGTAATATTGAGCAACAATGATATTAATATAATATCATTAATTTTATTAACTTAATACAATGTGTTATGGCAGAAAAATTTAAATTACCAGCAAACCTTGTAGAACAAGTTTCTAAAGAAGGTATGTCTAAAGTGTTGGGAGGCGGCAATCTCATTGATCACATCAACAATGGCAAAAACTGTGATGAAATTAATAATGCATCTACTTGTGATGTCATTAATAACGGAACCAATTGTAGTGTGATCAACAATAGGAAAACATGCTCTGAAATTAATAACAGAGTTAATTGTAAATAAACTGCAAACGCTATGTATTAAATAGCATTCCGTCTCATGCAAAGAATAACCACAACATTCACTGTTGTGGTTATTTTATCTATAACAAAAGATTATTATACATATGGATTATAAAAGAACATTTTATCAAATATGTCAACCAATAAGTGATGATATTTATTTGTGTACAAATTTCAACAATGACAGTCACATTCTTTTATCAAAGGAAGTTTATTCCTTGTATATAAATAATACAGGACTTTTAACACTGCAAAATAATTATCCAGATATATTTAATCGACTACTATCCAACAACTTCCTTATTAAAAAGGAAGTTGATGAAAAATCATTGGTATATCTTTCCAGACAAAATGAATTTGAAAATAGAGAATTGTATCATATTGTAATAAATCCGACTTTAGATTGTAATTTATCTTGTTGGTATTGCTACGAAAACAGAGTACATCAAAGTTCGATGGATATAAATATAGCCAATGCTATACTAAAAAATTTAGAAATCCATTTTAACCATTATCCGTATTCTTATCTTAAAATATCCTTCTTTGGAGGTGAACCTTTTTTACGCCCTTTAATAATGAGACATATTATTAAAAACGCAAATTTATTCTGTCATAAAAATAACATAAAACTTTTACTTGATTTTACGACTAACGGAACATTGTGTTCATCCTCAATAATAGATTTTCTAAAAGATTATAATTGTACATTCCAAATTACACTAGATGGAAATAAGGAACAACATAATAAAATAAAATACGTAAAAAATAGAAAGATAGATACTTTTGAATTAACTCTCAATAATATATATAAAATAGAAAAGGATATAAAAAATAGTCATGTATCTGTTCGTATTAATTTTGACAAGGATACTCTTAATAATTTTGATTCCATCTTAGAATCCTTGAACAAACTTGATAGATCAAAAACAAAAGTAATATTAAAAAGAGTTTGGCAAGTATCTTCAGATGATATTGATAAATCTACGATATTCAAATCATTAGAAAAGTTATTTACCAATAATTTTATTGTGGATTATTATAGTCAAGGAGGCATTTGTTTCGCAGATAGAGTTAATCAAGTTCTTATTAACTATGATGGAAATGTTTTTAAATGTACCACAATTAGCAAATTTGATAAAGAAAATGCATTAGGATATCTTGATAAAAATACAGGAATAATACATTGGAATAAAGAAAAATCAAAATATATAGGAAAGCAGAACATGGCAAAAATTTGTGAGAATTGCAAAATGTTACCATCCTGTGGCGGATTTTGTCAAAAAAAACTTGAGTCTAACCAAGATCAGAGTTGTTTCTTGTCAGCTTCAGATATTTCTATGGAAGAGTATGCATTAATTCAATTTCAAATATCTCTCATAAAAGAAAAATATGAAAACATATTCTAAATTTTTTTTGTTAATATTTTGTTTAGCATGTTTTGTATTAGACGCGACTTCACAAATAAAAATAGATTTAAATATTAAATCAGCAAATGGTGAACAAATTCGAGGAGCAGAGCTTTCAGTTGTCGCATCTGATAGTACAGTATTATTTGAAATTATTTCTGTTCCAAATTATACATTGACACTACCATCATCAGGTCTATACGAAATATCAATTTCACATATGGCATATGAACCATATTACTTAAAAAAAGAATTTACGAATGACAGCACTCTCTTTGTTACTTTAGATTCAAGAACTATTCAATTAGAAGAAGTTACAGTAGAAGCAAAAGCGCCAACAAAAATAACAGCTACAGGAGAAATTTTTCAACTTTCACAAAAAGCCAAAAAGTCTGGTGATCCTTATAGAGCTCTCTCTGAAATACCATTATTGAATGTAGATATTATAAATCAAAAGATTACAACAAATTCTGGTGATGAATTACTAGTTTTAATAGACGGAAGACTTCAAAACTCTGGAATAAGCCCTATCGATCCAAAATTCATTGAGAGTGTTGAGATTTCCGAAGTTGTAAGTGCCAGATTCTTAAAAATGGGCGTCAATAAAATTGTAAATATAAAATTAAAAAAGAATCGTCCTATGTATTCTTTTACAGATATACGTACACGCCATGATATCCCGATACGTGAAGGCTTTGGAGGAGCAAATTTTGAAGTGGGCCGAAAAAAAATAGCCGTAACAGGCTCTGTTTTCTATTCATACCTTCATGATGATAAAATTGCAACAAAGAGCAATGAACAATCAGAAGATATCTCTCGAATATTAGAAGGAGAACAAATAAATAATAGTCGTTCCTGGGAGGGAAGTTTTATGACAAAATGGATACCAACAAAATCTGATTATTTTTCCTCTATCATAAAATTTCTTTCCAGTGATGATGGTACAAAAAAACTTTCTAATGGACAATATGTAAAAAATACGAACTATCACCTTAAATCTGATTATTACGACAATACAATTGTAAAAGGAGTGCTAGCTGCTTTGTACCATGAACATACTTTTAGAAACGATAATATCTTAACTACTTTCTTTAAATATAATTACAGTCCTACGAATGTTAAAGAAAATTTAGCAGAAGAATTTAATGGTGGTACTCATGAAATGAAAATCCATGAAGAATCTCTTCGAAATCAATACACTTTAGCTATAGATTTTGATACTCAAGAACAAAAATATGGTAATATTAATATTGGCAATGAGTTTGAATATACAAATGACAAAAACTGGAATAGATTAATAGAACCTTCTCCATCTGTCCCTGTTGACAGATGGAGTAACTATACCTACCTTGGATATAGTAATAATTGGAAAAGGCTATTCTATATGGCATCCATTGGAGTTGAGAATTTAGGCGTAAAAGTATTAGAGCATACTAATATTTCTTGGGAACCTCGTATTTCGACAAGTCTTTCATTGAAATTACCATATAATCAATCAATTAGGATTGCATACAATATGGATAATACGTTGCCCCCATCTTCATTACTCTTCACATTTAATCATTCCACAAATCCTTTGTTACGCGTTGAAGGTAATCCATATCTTATCCCAGAACAAGGGCATGAGATTGGATTGAATTATAATAAAGATTTCAATAAAATAAGATTTATGGCTTTCACCAATCATACTTTGAAGAGAAATATCATAGAGCCATATATATACAGCGATAATAATACACAGATTCAATCATATAAGAATAATGGAACTTATAAAGAAAATGAAATTGGTGGAAGTATGAGGTTCGGATGGAATAATCTCATATTATTTATTGCTGCTAATCACACATGGAAAAGTTTTAATGGACAAGAAACGAAAAGTTCTGTCGGAGTAAATGGATACTTACGTTGGGATTTTGGAAACTTCTTCGTTTATTCTAATATCGAATGGAAGAACAGAGACTATACAGCTATTGCTACTACAGAATATTCTAATCCAGTCCAAGCTCATATACAGGTAGCATGGCAAGCGACAAAACAAATATATATATCATTAGGTTTACCTTATTTTTGGGGACGAAAATGTCAAACAACTAAAATAGATCAATCAGTATTTAAAAGTTGGCAACATGACTGTTTTAAGGGAATGAGTCTTCGCCCATGGTTATTGATATCATGGACATTAAGAAAAAATGCTAAAGAAGCACTTCCTGACAAAATGCCACCTTTATAAGATAACCTAATTTATCCTCAAGTAAATTTAATAATATTATGAATAAAATAAATTCTAACTTTCCAAAACAGATGTTATTAAATCACTTTAATAGAATTAATTATGCCTTACCCACCATAGAAAATGGCTTAATAAACAGTAAAATGTATGGCCTGCCATAATTAGAAAATATAAAGGCTTTCATGAGAATAATGGCAATACCTGTTTTTTTACTGATTAAGGCAAGAGTAAGAGTTTGGAAGTTGCAATTGTAAAGTAATTTTTCAAGCACATTGTCCTACCCGACTACGAGTATAAGCAGGCAGAATCTGAATAAGAGTAATGAAGCAAGTATTCGGTAAACAACTAAGGATATTCAGTATACATATTCCGGAGCATACCCGTTCACTTTCCGGCAACTTATAAAGCATAAAAATAGCCTTTAAAAGCACAATCTTATATCCGTTCATCCCCTAAAAGGATGAAAAAATGGATAACCAGACATTAAAATCTCAATTTTTCCGGAGCATATCCGTTCACCTCCGAGAATTGCACGTTTTAGCACCTTTTTTCCGGAGCATACCCGTTCACTTTAGACGTATGCTTTCAGATTTTCCGGAGTATATCCGTTCAACCGTGCATGGAATTGTGAGCGTATATCTTCGTTTCCGGAGCATATCCGTTCATTCTTTTCCCGGTTTCAGTTTTCTTTGTGCTGGTAAGCTAACAAGAAACAGCACAGTCATGGCAGGAACAACAAAGGATATGAGTCTGATAAAACAAGTGCTCCAGCTCAAGCAGGCCGGAGAATCCAACCGCGGTGTAAGCCGCAAGTTACCGATAGACAAGGAAACCATCAACGGTTATGTGAATATAGTAAAAGCCAACGGATGGAACATCAGCGACCTCCTTGAGATTGACGATCCCGAGTTGGAACGGATGTTCCATGCCGGTTCTCCGGCATATACGGACAGGAGAATGGAAGAGTTCCTGATCCTGCTCCCCAGATACAGGGAGCTGCTGGCGGATTCCAAATCCCATGTAAGCCGTCAGGTCCTGTTCGATGAATACCGTGCGACTCATCCCGACGGTTACGGAAAATCACAGTTCTATTATCATCTGAAGCAGAATCTCGTTGCGAAGAAGGATGTTACAGCCGTACTGGCCAACACCTACAGACCGGGCGAGAAACTCATGGTGGACTTTGCCGGTGACAAGCTCAGCTATGTGGATGCCGAAACCGGAGAAGTCATAAAGGTGGAGGTGTTTGTCGCCTGCATGCCTTACAGCGACTATACCTATGTGATATGTGTACCTTCGCAGAAGACGGAAGACTTCCTGTATGCCATAAGGATGTGCCTGGAACATCTGGGCGGTGTACCTCCCATACTGACTCCCGACAATCTCAAATCGGCTGTAATCAGCAATGACCGGCATGAGCCGAAGCTGAACAAGGCTCTTGAGGACATGGGCAACTACTACCATTTTGTAGTGCTGCCATGTGACCCGGCATCACCGACACAGAAGGCTCTGGTAGAGGACTCCGTAAGGATTACATACAACCGTATCTATGCCAGATTGCGCAACCGCACCTTCCATTCACTCCTGGAACTGAACCGTGCCGTATGGGAGCTGATGGAAAGGCACAACCAGACCCGTATGCAGAAGCGTCCCTACAGCCGTGAGGAACGTTTTCATGCCATGGAGAAGGAGCTGCTGAAACCCTTGAAACCGGAACCCTATGAGATGCGCCTGTATGCCGACCTGAAAGTACAGGCAAACTGCCATGTGGAGCTGAGACAGGACAAGGTGACCCATTTTTACTCCGTCCCTTATATCCATGTAGGAAAACAGGCAAGAGTAGTCTTTACCCGTTCATGGGTCAAGGTCTATGTGGAGCAGAAACTGGTGGCCTCACATATCCGCAGCCATACATACGGCTATACCACAGTCAGGGAACATCTCGCATCCAGTTGCAGGGTAATCATGGAGCGTTCGGCAGCCTATTATGTGGAAAAGTCGAAGGACATATCGCCGGACTGCCATGAATACGTAAAGAGCATCTTTGACCCCAAACGTACCGCACAGCCTGAAGAAGTGTATTACAAGCTGTGCAACTCCATAGTCAGCCTCAGAAGGAAGTATGACCTTGCCACTTTTGACCTTACCTGCCGCCAGTGCATGGAGTACGGTATTTACTCCTACAGCAAGTTTGAAGCCATACTCAGACGTAACGGCATGAATGCATCCGCAGACGAGACGGTAATCTTCCATGCGCCTACACCGTCAAACCACGGGAACATGCGTGGAAAAAGCTATTTTACAGGAAATGACATGAACCAACAACAATAAATGATTATGAGCAACGAAACAGAAAGAACACTGCACGAGCTGAAGCTTCCGGGAATGGCAAGCTGCTGGAGCTCCCTGGAAGAAACACATCAGTTGGACAAGCTTACCCTGCGTGAAGGCATGCAGATCATGCTCCAGTACGAACGTGACACGAGAGGTAACAACCGCATCCAGCGTCTTATAAAGAATGCCGGCTTCCGTCTGAGAGCCTCGATGGAAGAACTTGAAACGGACACGGCAAGGGGAATACAGGCCTGCTCTGCAGCCGACCTTGCAACCGGAAATTACATCACGGGCGGAATGACGGTCATCATTACCGGACCGGCAGGAACCGGAAAGTCCTACTTCGCCTGCGCCTTGGGTGACAGGGCATGCAGGAACGGCCGGAAAGTACTGTACTTCACGATGAACATGCTCATCGAGAACCTGAAGCTTGTACACCTGGAAGGACGGGAGACAAACTTCTTCCGGAAGCTGAACGCACATGACCTGCTGATTATCGATGACTTTGGGATGGTCAAGCTGGACGGCCAGATACAGCATGACTTTGAACAGATCATAGATGACCGGTACAACCGGAAAGCACTCATTCTGGCCAGCCAGCTTCCCGTTGCAGACTGGTATGATGTGTTCCAAAGCGAGCTCATTGCGGAAGCCTGTCTGGACAGAATCGTGCATAAGGCAATAAAGTTTGACCTCAAAGGAGAGAGCCTAAGAAAGAAGTATTAACTTTGCCAACGATACTGAATACTAACTGGGGACTGAACGGATATCACCGGAAATGCTGAACGGGTATCCGCCGGAATATGCA
>OKSB01000999.1_pt1 | contig 29540 bp, 17 predicted proteins | sample 1601171 | NCBI WGS metagenome assembly OKSB01 (sample SAMEA3541496, study PRJEB24748) | human gut metagenome | biome: human gut; feature: human-associated habitat; material: faeces | place: China | collected 2012 | reverse complement strand
CGTTCTTGTTGGCGCCCACCGTGCCGTCGCCGCCCAGGCCCCAGATCTTGCAGGATACCTGTCCTGGATAGTCCAGGGCGATCTCCTCATAAGGCAAGGAGGTGAAGGTCACGTCGTCCTCGATGCCGATGGTGAAGCTGTTCTTGGGCTCCTCCTTGGCCAGGTTGTCGTACACCGCCACGATCTGGCCGGGCGTGGTGTCCTTGGAGGCCAGGCCGTACCGACCGCCCACCACCACGATGTCCTTCCGCCCCGCCTGCTGCAGGGCGCTCTGCACATCCAGATACAGCGGCTCACCCACGGAGCCGGACTCCTTCGTCCGGTCCAGCACGGCGATCTTCTTGCAGGTGGCGGGGATCGCATCCACAAAATGCCGGATGGAGAAGGGGCGGTACAGGTGCACCTGCACCATGCCCACCTTGCGGCCCTTCCTGTTCAGATAGTCCACCGTGTCCTTCACCGTCTCCGCACCGGAGCACATGATGACGATGACTTCCTCCGCATCGGGCGCGCCGTAGTAGTTGAACAGCTTGTAATCCCGGCCGGTGAGCTTGTTGATCTCATCCATGTAGTGCTGGACCACGCCGGGGATCGTGGCGATCTTCTCGTTGGCGCCCTCCTTGCACTGGAAGAACACGTCCGGATTCACCGTCGTGCCCCGGGTGGAGGGGTGCTCCGGGTTCAGGCCGTTCTTGCGGAACGCCGCCAGCTGGTCATAGTCCACCAGCTTGGCCAGGTCGTCATAGTCCAGCGCCTCGATCCGCTGCATCTCGTGGGAGGTGCGGAAGCCGTCGAAGCAGTGCATGAAGGCATACCGGCCGCCGATGGCGGACAGGTGGGCCACCGCGCCCAGGTCCATGGCCTCCTGGGGGGAGGAGGACATCAGCATGCCGAAGCCGGTCATTCGGCAGGTCATCACGTCGGAGTGGTCGCCGAAGATGGACAGGGCGTGGGCACTGACAGTCCGGCAGGAGATGTGGAACACGCCGGGCAGGAACTCGCCGCCGATCTTGTACATAGGCGGGATCATCAGCAGCAGGCCCTGAGAGGCCGTGTAGGTGGTGGTCAGCGCGCCCGCCTGCAGGGATCCGTGGCAGGTGCCTGCGGCCCCCGCCTCGGACTGCATCTCAATGACCTCCACGGGTTTTCCGAAGATGTTGGTCCTCCCCTTGGCGGACCACTCGTCCACCTTCTCCGCCATCACGGAAGAGGGCGTGATGGGGAAGATGGCCGCCACCTCTGTGAACGCGTAGGACGCGTACGCCGCGGCGGTGTTGCCATCCATTACTACTAGTTTTTTCTTAGCCATGTCTCCTGTTTTCCTTTCGATCTCACTTGGTCTGTTCTCATTGCCTCAACACCGTCCGCTGCCCGCTCCGGGGCAGCGGACGGCACTCCAGGGAGCTTACTTTATACCGGGATAGGCCCGGGCCACATAGTCGGCGATCCTGCGCACCGCCTCCTTCAGGTTTTCGTCGGAGTTGGCGAATACCAGCCGCAGATAGCCCTCGCCCATGTCGCCGAAGGCGGAGCCGGGCACCGTCACCACTCCTGCGTTCTCCAGCAGCTCCTCCGCAAACGCTTGGGAGGTCTTGCCGAATGCCTTGATGTTGGGGAAGGCGTAGAAGCTGCCCGCGGACTTCTTGCAGGTGATGCCGGGGATAGCGTTGAGTCCGTCCACCAGAATGTCCCGGCGGCGGGTGTAGTCCGCCACCATCTGGTCCACGCACGCCGTGCTCTTCAGGGCCTCCACCGCCGCCGCCTGGGTGAAGGTGGACACACAGGAGGCCACCCCCTCCTGCAGCTGCGCCATTTTCTTGATGTACCCCGGCTCCGGCGCTACCAGATAGCCGATCCGCCAGCCGGTCATGGCATAGGACTTGGAGAAGCTGTTCAGCACCATCACGCGGTCCTGCATCTCGGGCACCTGGGCCATGCTGTACGGCTGGATGCCGTCGTATACGATGGCGTCATAGGGCTCGTCTGTCAGCACCCACAGGTCATGGGTCTTCGCCACCTTGGCGATGGCCAGGATGTCCTCCTTCGTCAGCACCGCGCCGGTGGGATTGCAGGGGGAGTTCAGCAGGATCGCCCGGGTCCGGGGTGTGACGGCCTTTTCGATATCCGCCGCTTGGATCCGGTAGTCATATTCCTCATACGTGGGGACGGGCACCGCTCTGGCGCCGATGCTGCTGGCCTGCCCGTAGTAGTTGGGGAAGCAGGGATCCGGCACCAGGATTTCATCGCCCGGGTCCAGCAGCGTCATCATGGCCAGGAACAAGCCCTCCATGGCCCCCACGGTGATGATGACGTGGTCTTTGGTATAGCCCTCCCAGTACTGCTTCCGGTACTTGGCGGCCACCGCCTCCCGCAGCTCTGTGGTGCCGGCGTTGGGCGCGTAATGGGTCTGCCCCTCGTCCAGGGCTCTCTTCGCCGCGTCCTTGATGTACTGGGGCGTGTCGAAGTTGGGTTCGCCCACCGTCAGCTTGATCGCCTCCGGGTACTGGGCCGCCAGATCAAACATCTTTCGGATGCCGGACGCTGGATACTGCTTCGCCCGCTGGGAAATGCGCAGTTCCTGTTCCATTGGTAACATCTCCTTTTGATCATCTTCTCACGCGCACCCGGCGCACCCGTTCCGAAAGCGGGCACGCCGAATGCGCAGCAGGCAGTTCCTTACTTCGCAGCCTTGTCGTTCACCCACAGCTCCGGGATGGCGTTGGCCGCCGCCTCACTGGTGGGCTCCCACTTGCCGGACTTCAGCCGGGTCAGGTAATCGTTGATCAGTGCGCCGATCTGCTTGCGCATCAGGAAGCAGACCACCAGGTTACACACGGCGCACACACCGAAGAAGAAGTCGAAGAGATTCCACAGCACACTGAGGGCGCCCACAGAGCCGATGATGGCGAAGGCGCAGCCCAGGAGCCGGTAGGGCAGAATGAACTTCTTGCCGCCCAGGACGGTCATGCAGATCTCACCGTAGTACACATTGACCAGCGCGGTGGTGAAGGCGAAGAAGGTGATGATGGCCACCACGAACACCGTGCCAGCGATGGCGTTGCCGAAACCGGCGCCGAAAGCAGTGGCGGTCAGGGCCGCGCCGGTGCCGCCCTCGGTCCACACGCCGGTGCACAGGACCACCAGAGCGGTCATGGTGCAGACGATGATGGTGTCCACGAACACCTCGCTGATGCCCCACAGGCCCTGCTTCACCGGATGGTTGGCGGAAGAGGAGGAGTGGGCCAGCGGCGCCATGCCGGTGCCGGCCTCATTGGAGTACACGCCGCGGGCCAGGCCCCAACGGATGGCCAGCATCACGGTGGAGCCGGCAAAGCCGCCGGTGGCAGCCATAGGCGTAAAGGCGTACTCAAAAATCATCGCAAAGACGTGCGGGATGTTGCTGCCGAACTTTACCAGAATAAAGATGCTGCCGATCACATAGGCCAGCGCCATCAGGGGGACCACCTTCTCCGCAAAGGAGGAGATACTCTTGATGCCGCCCACCAGCACAACGGCCATGATGACGGCAAAGATCACGCCCACGATCCAGCCGGGAACGTCAAAGGAGACCCGAATCGCCTCCACCACAGAGTTGGCCTGCACGGCGGGCGCAAACACCATGGCGCAGCCCAGGATCACAGCCCAGAAAATGCCCAGCCACTTCCAGCTCTTGCCCAGCCCCCGGCGCACATACCAATAGAAGCCACCGTGCCATCTGCCGGTCTCAGGATCCCGCTCCCGGTAGGCCATGCCCAGGGTGATCTCGGAAAACTTCACGATGAAGCCCATGAGGGCCACGGCCCACATCCAGAATACGGCGCCAGGGCCGCCGGTGGCGATGGCCACCGATACACCGGCGATGTTCCCCACGCCAAGCGTGGAGGCCAGCGCCGTGCAGCAGGCCTGGAACGGGGAAATATCGCCCTCGCCGTCGCCCTTGTCGAAGATCTTGCCGAACGTGTTCTTCATGGCGTGTCCGAACCTGGTGAATTGGAAGAACTTAAAGCGGACGGACAGGTACACAGCGACTGCGGATGTCAGGATCAGAAGCGGCCATCCCCACAGCCAGTTGGAAATCGCCATCATGATGTCGATGATAAACATATTCTACCTCCCAAATAACTTCATGCGCTCCATTTTCGATTGGCTGAATCATCTGTCGGGAAGTCTTTCCCCGCGGCTTCCCCGGCTCCTCCTTTCCTCCTATATTCGATATGCGGCCAGCCGCATAACTTGCCTGATTTCCAATAATTCCGTATGGTGGAAGCGGATTCCTTTGGGTAGAATTGTCAAAGCTACCGGTCTTTTCTGGACATGTATCCAAAAAAGCGGCAGCTTTTCCGTAGAACGGGATCATTTTCCAAAATCGTGTCAAAAACCAAAGCCGCAACTGCGGCCCGACACGAAGCATTTCCACGGAAAATTACGGATCCTGTTTTCTTTCCTTATGATTTATGATATTATATAGACAAACATTTGTCAAGGCAGAATGTTTCTATGATATCGCCAAAAAGGAGCGGCCGATTTATGGCAAAAGAACAGGTATCCAGCATCCTCCGCGCCCTGGAGATTTTGGAGTGCTTCATGGATAACGAGACGGAATGGACGTTGAAGCGCCTGGTGGCACAGCTGGATCTGCCCACCACCACTGTCCACCGCCAGCTCTCCACCCTCACGGACCGGGGTTATCTGGTCCAGGATCCCGTCCGCAAGAGCTACCGGGTGGGGCCACGCCTCCTGCTGCTCTCCAGCACCGTCCTCAGCCACTCCGATCTGCGCAGTACCGCCCGGCCGGAGCTGGAAAAGCTGTCCGCCACTGTGAAGGAGACCATCAACCTCAGCGTGATGCTGGACCGGGAGATCTTTTATCTGGACAAAGTGGAGACCTTCCGCTCCGTGGTGTGCAACACGAAAGTGGGCACCCGAGCCCCGGCCCACGCCACCAGCGGCGGCAAGATCATGCTGGCCTTTCACGATCCCGATTATGTGGACGCCTACTGCCGGGACCTGCCCCAGATGCAGCGGCTGACGGACCGCACCGTCTTCTCCCCGGACCTGCTGCGGGAGCAGCTGGCCCAGGCCCGGATCAACGGCTTCGCCATTGACGACGGGGAGATCGAACCCGGCCTGATCTGCGTGGGCGCCCCCATCTTCGGTCTGGACCAGACGGTGGTGGCGGCGGTCAGCATCGCCGGTCCCACCTTCCGTATGAAAGAAGAGCTGGACGTGATGACTCGTGCCGTGAAGGCCACTGCCGCCAACATCTCCCGCCTGATGGGCGGGCGGCCGTGACGCGACCTGTTTTCCAGCTGTCAGGAGCGGGACCCCATAAGGGCTCCCGCTCCTGCTGTTTTTTACTTCCGCTTCCGGAACAGCTCCGGCAGTCTCCAGCCGCGGCCCTTTCCCCGCTCCGTGGCCCGCATCTGGGGAGGATGGTCCAGATAGAACTGCTGGACGGAAACCGGCACCGCGCCGGCCTGCTCCGCCCGGACAAAGCCCCCGTCCGGCAGCATCCGCCGGGCCTTCACATTGTCTCCCAGAAGCCGGGCCAGATAGTCCGAGAGGAAGTCCTGCACCTCCCGGCTCTCCACCGGGCAGGCGATCTCCACCCGCCGCTCCTGATTTCGGGTCATGATGTCCGCAGAGGATAAGTACATCTGCCGCAGGGCACCCTCCCCGAAGCAGTAGATGCGGGAGTGCTCCAGAAACTCCCCCACGATGCTGGTCACGGTGATATGGTCCGTCTTGCCTGGCACGCCGGGCACCAGGCAGCAGATGCCCCGGACGATCAGGTCCACCCGCACTCCTGCCTGGGATGCCTCCGCCAGCTTGTCGATCAGCTCCCGCTCCGTGACGGCGTTGGTCTTCAGGATGATCCGCCCCCGGTCGCCCCGGGCGATCTCCCCGTCGATGAGCCGTAACAGCGTCTGCTTCAGGGACACCGGCGCCACCAGCAGCTTGCCGTAGCTGCCCCGCAAATCGCCGATCAGCATATTCTGGAAAAAGGCCACGCCGTCGGCGGCAATGGTCCGATCCGCCGTCAACAGGGAGAAGTCTGTGTACAGCGCCGCGGTCTTTTCGTTGTAATTGCCCGTGCCGATCTGAGTCACATAGCTGAGCCCCGTCTTCTCCTTTCGGGTGATGAGGCAGATCTTGCCGTGGCACTTATAGCCGGCGGGTCCGTAGATCACCCGGCACCCGGCCTCCTCCAGCTCCCGGGCCCAGGTGATGTTGTTGCCCTCGTCAAAGCGGGCCCGCAGCTCCACCAGCACCGTCACGGCCTTGCCGTTCTCCGCCGCGGCGCACAGGTGCTTGATGACGGCGGACTTCCCCGCCACCCGGTAAATGGTCATCTGAATGGACACCACCGCCGGGTCCGCGGCGCTCTGGCGCAGCAGGTCCAGAAACGGCTGCATGGAGTGGTAGGGATAGAACAGCAGCACGTCCCGCTGGCGGATCTGCTCCCACATGGGCACCTCCCGGTCCAGCCAGGCGGGATATGCCGGCGCGTGGGGCGGGTAAAAGAGGGCGCTGTCCAGACTGTCCAGCTGGTAGGCGTATTTCAGAACCAGCGGGCAGGTGCACACATAGCTCTGCTCCGCCGTCAGCCTCAGCCGCCGGAGCAGCATGGCCTGCAGAGCCGGGGCCTCCCCCTGCATCTCCAGCCGCACCGGGGCCAGCCGCTCCCGCTGGCGCAGCAGCTTGGTCATCTGGGCGCGCAGGTCCAGGTCCTCCTGGTCCATAGCCTCATCATAGCTGATGTCTGCGTTCCGGGTGACGGACACCACCGCCTGCTCCTCGATCTGATAGATCTTGAAGATCTTCCGCAGGTGGTGGGCCAGAATGTCCTCCGTCCGCACGAAGGCGCCGGGCCGGGCCGGCAGAGGCAGGATGGGCGGCACCACATCCGGCACCCCCACGATGCCCAGCCGCCGCTTGTCTCCCTCCCGCAGCAGGGCGGCGGCATACAGGGTCTTGTTCTTCAGGTGGGGAAAGGGGTGGCTGGGGTCGATGATCTGGGGCATCAGCAACGGGCGCATGGCCTCCCGGTACCAGGCCCGCACATACTCCCGCTCACCGTTTTTCAGCTCCTTGTAGGGGATATCCGCCACCCCATGTTCCGCCAGGGCCTCTATCAGCTCCCGGTATACCTGGTCCCGCTGCCGGACCAGCGGCACCACGGCGGCATAGATCCGCCGCAGCTGTTCCGCCGGGGAGAACCCGCCCTTGTTTTCCCGGGCGTTCGGGGCCACTAGGGCTAGGTCCGTCAGGCTTCCCACCCGCACCATGAAGAACTCGTCCAGGTTGCTGGTGAAGATGGAGAGAAAGCGCAGACGCTCCATCAGCGGCACAGAGGGGTCCGCCGCCTCCTCCAGCACCCGCTGGTCAAAGGCCAGCCAACTGAGTTCCCGGTTCTGGGTGTAACTCAGGTCCCAGCGTTCAGCAGCTTGTGACACAGATATCCCTCCCTGACGCCGTAGGGACTGATATACAGCTCTCCTTCGCACAGCGCCTCTGTCAGTGCATCCATCAGCACGATGCCCGGCAGAATCGTGTGCACCCGGTCCGGGCAGTGCCGCAGGATCTGCTTCCGCGCCTGGTGGTCCCGCTTCAACAGCAGCTTTGTCAGCCGGCGGACCTCCGCAGGCGTCAGGATGCGGTTTCCCGCCGGCTTTTCATACCAGTCATTGGCGATTTTCAGCGCCGCCCGGGCCGTGCCGCCCACGCCGCAGACCCGTTCCGCCCGGTGCGCCGGCAGCCGGGCCTCCTTCAGGGCCGCGGCCACGGTGCTGCGGATCCGCTCCAGCTCCTTTTTCTTGGGCCACAGGCCGTCCACGCAGCGATTGAACAGCTCCAGGGATCCGATGGGCAGGCTCTGGGCCTTTTTGACCTCCCCGGCCCGGACCTCCAGGACCTCTGCGCTGCCGCCGCCAATGTCGAACATGGCGCCGTCCTGCAAGTCCGTGGCCGTCCGGGCGCCGTAATAGCCCAGTCTGGCCTCCAGCTCGCCGGAGATCACATCCACCCCCACGCCGGTGGCCGCCCGAATCTGCTCCACTGCCTCCTCCGTGTTGCGGATGTTCCGCAGGGAGGCGGTGGCAAATACGTGGGGGGCGTCCAGATCAAACTGCCGCAGCAGCGCCTGAAAGTCCCGGATGGCCCCGCAGGCCCGCTGGATTCCCTCCGGAGAGAGCACCCCTCCGTGGACGTAGCTGACCAGTCCCGCCATCTCCTTTTCGGAAAACAGCAGGTCGAATCCGCCCTCCGGCAGGGTGTTGTAGACGGACAGGCGGATGGTGTTGGACCCCAGGTCCACAATGGCGAATTTCATGGGTATGACGCTCCTTCTTCCCGCGCTCCCCACTGGGATGCGGCGTTTCACGTTTATCAGATTGACAGAGGCAGATGAAATTCAAAAGCGCGGTGCTGTAAAATGCCGGTAAAATTCAGGCTTTTTCGATGGCTCTGGCCACAGCGGCCAGGGCCTGGGCCTCCGTGTCGTCAAAAAGGTGGGTGTAGATGTTGCTGGTGACGGTCATGGAGCTGTGCCCCAGGGTGCGGGAGATATCGAACATGGGCACGCCCTGGCTGTTGGCCACCGAGGCAAAGCTGTGCCGCAGGCCGTGGAGGGAGATCTTGGGCAGCCCCTGCCGCCGCACCACCGTCAGCAGGTCCCGGGTCAGCTGGTCCGGCTTGGGGGGCGCCCCGTCCTGCCGCAGCACCACCCACTCCTTCGGGTCGTCGCTGCGCCGCCTCTCCCACGCCCGCCGCAGCACCTGCTGCAGGTCCTGGAGCCCGGTGATGCCCAGCCGCCGGGCGGAGGTGCGGGTCTTGGGGGACTTCAGCACCACGCTGCCGCCCACCTCTGTGCGCACCTCCCGGATGGAGAGCAGCCCCGCCTCCAGGTCCACATTCTCCCACCGCAGGCCGCAGATCTCGCTGCGCCGCAGGCCCAGATAGGCCGCCAGCTTCACCGGCAGCTCCATCATCGTGCCGGACACGGCGGAGAACAGCAGCTGCAGCTGCTCCGGGGAGTAAAAGCTGAAGCGGGCCTCCTTCTTCTTGGGCGGCGTCACCCGGTCCATGGGGCTGCGTTCCAGCATCTCCAGCCGCACCGCCATGCCCAGGGCCGTGGTCAGCATCACATAGTGCTTGATGACCGTGTTGGGGGACAGGCCCTGGTTCATCTTCTCATAGAGATAGCCCTGGATACGCAGGGGCGTCAGCTCCGCCAGAGGGATCCTTCCCAGGGCAGGCAGCACATGACAGCGTGCCATGTTGCGGTAGGCGTACAGCGTGCTCTCCGCCCGGTCCCGGGCCACCACCTCCTCCAGCCAGAAGGTCAGCCACTCCCCCAGTGTGCAGTCCTTCCCCGGCAGGCGCCGGTCGGCACAGGAGTTCCCCTCCAGCGCGGCCTGGGCCTCCTCCCTGGTGCGGTAGGTGCGGGTATAGCGCCGTCCGTCCTGCCGGAACACCGCGTAATACAGCTGCCGCTCCGTGTCGTATGCAAGATTCTTCTGGATCGTCTTTCTGGGCATGGGTGCATTCCTCTCTCTTTCTCTCTCGTTTTGCGATGCAGGCGCATCGCAAAAGGGCCGTGTGCCGCCGACCACGGCGCGGCCTGAAATTTCAGCGCACGGACCGGGACAGCCCACATGCGCGAAAACTTCATGCGCCGCCGGGGCAGCTGATTTTCGCGGCGCCCCACTGCCCATGAAGTTTTATGCCCTTTTATCATAAACAACTCACGCTGTCCAATAGGATACCCATATTCGGTCAGACAAAACACAATTATTGTAAATTTCCGGGCCCGCTCCGGCCCTCTATTCATGTAGGGCCGGGGCGAATGCCCCTTCTGCCGCAGGCTTTTTCACGGCCTGCGGGACAAAAAAGCGGCTGCCTGCGGCAGCCGCTCTCCAAGAGCCGATTCACTTCGCGTCCTTCACTCCCATCCGGCAGGCGGCCCACACCGCGTTGTGGTCCGAGAGCTCCTCCCCCGCAAAGCGGGCCAGGGCGGAGTCCGGCCGGGCAAAGCCACAGTCCGCCGTCCGGGTAGAAAGGGTGCGGCTCTTGGTGGGTGTCATCCCCCGCAGCAGCAGCCAGTCCAGCCGCAGGCCCAGGCATCCGCCGCCCGGCAGGGGCTTGCGCCGGGTTAAAATGGGCGTCTCCGGCACTGCCCGGTAGCCCATGGCCTCCGCCGCCGTCAGGGCAGCCTCATACTGCGCCACGTCTTCCAGACAGCGGCGCTGGAGTGCCGGACTCCCCGCGATCTCCCGGATGGCGTCCTTGTCCCGGCCGTCAAAGGTGTTGGTGTTCAGATCTCCCCCCAGCACTACCGGAATGCCGGGAAGCAGTTCCTCCGCCGCACGGAGCACCGCCTCCAGCTGGAGCCGCCGTCCCTCGCCATGGGTGCGGTTCTCCAGGTGGATGGAGGCCACGCCCAGAGGCCGACCGCCCACATCCAGCTCCGCCAGCACCGCGCATCGCCCGCCAATCCGGCGCTGGCGGTCGAAGTACCAGTTGTACTGCTCCGGCAGCCGCACGGTCCACGCCCGCCGGATGGGCCAGCGGGAGAACACCGCATTTCCGTGGAAGCCCTTGGGGTCCTCCCCATTCACCAGCTCGATGAACTCCAGGCCGTAGGCGTAGTTCCAGCCGAACCGCTCCGCCAGCTCCCGCGCGGTGTTCCGGCCGCCAGAGCGGACGCAGCCATCATCCAGCTCATTGGCCAGCACCACATCCAGGGGCCGGACGCCCGGGCAGTCCTGAAGAAAGTCGCCCAGCTCCTCCAGGTGGACGCCCCGCTCCATATTGAACACCAGCAGGCCCAGCTCCTCCGGCACCTCCGCCGGGGCCGGCACCGGTGCGCCGATCTCCGTCTCCGAAAACTGGGGGATCATGGCCATCACCGTCTCCTGCGTCTCGTGGTCCAGCAGCGCACCCAGGCGCTGGCGCTCCGTATTGGGGATACCCTTCATAGTGTCCTTCCTCCTTGTGTTCTGGGGGCGCAGGTGGAGCGGACCACCAGCTCCGGCTGGAGCAGGTCCGCTGTCGGCCGCCGGTCCCCCTGAATCTGGCACAGCAGCCGCTCCACGGCGATGCGTCCCTGCTGAAATTTATGCTGCGAAACAGTGGTCAGATGGATACGGGGAATGGCGGCGTAGGAGACGTTGTCATACCCCACCAGGGACAGGTCCTCCGGCACCCGGATCCCCCGCTCTTCCGCCGCCTCCAAAATTCTGAGGGCGGTCAGGTCTGAAAATGCCAGCACGGCGTGGGGCAGCGTCCGCTCCCCGAACAGTGCCAACGCCTGTTCATAGGCCCACTGGCGCAGTTCCCGGGTGTCCGGCGGCGCGGGCAGCACCCGGCCGGAGAGCCCGTGCTCTCTCAGCGCCCGGCGAAAGCCCCGCACCCGCTGCACACGGGTGAGAGAGTCCGCACGCCCACCCAAAAACACCAGGTCCCGGTGGCCCAGCTGCAGCAGATACCGGACGGCGATGGCCGCCCCCGCCTCATTGTCCGCCATCACATAGCTGCACTTCTCCCCGTGGTTCACGCCCAGGTACACGCAGGGAGTGCCCTCCAGCAGGTCGGCGTGCTTGGCCTGGCTCTCCCGGGACAGGGGCGAGATCAGCACGCCGTCGATCTGCCGGGCCAGAAAGTTCTCGATGGCTCGAAGCTCCCGTCCCTCCTCCTGGAGGGAGTTGCTCAACAGCACCCGGTACCCGTTTTCCGCTGCCGTCTCCTCAATGGCAGTGGCGATGCCCGTGAAGTAGGGGTTGGACACGTCCGGCACCACTACCCCCAGAGTGTGGGTGGCCTGCCCCGTGAGCCCCTTGGCGGCGGCGTTGGGCACGTATCCCAGCTGGGCACAGGCGGCCCGGACCCGTTCCTTGGTCTCTGCGCTGATCTCCGGGCGGTCGTCCAGAGTCCGGGACACAGTGGCCGGGCTGACCCCGGCCAGCGCTGCCACGTCCTTAATGGTCGTCCGCCGCATCCCGTTCTCCCTCCTATTTGTGCAAACGTTTCCAATAGCACCTTTAAGATACCATTCCGGCAGGGAAACTGTCAAGTTTCTTCGTCTGTTTTACCATGTTTTTGTGGGTTTTTAATATATTTTCTCCAGTATCTTCCGGAACGGCATTCTGGTATAATGCTTCTATGAAAAAAGCTGCACAGCAGAAGGAGGACTTTTATGGCCCGCATGACCATCAGGGACATTGCCCGGCTGGCCGGGGTCTCCGTCACCACCGTTTCCCGGGCGCTGAACAATGCGCCGGAGATCAACTCCCAGACCCGGGAGCGCGTGCTCCAGGTGTGCCGGGAACAGGGCTACCGCTCCAACCTGCTGGCTCGGAGCCTAGTCTCCAGCCGGACCCGTGTGCTGGGCGTCATTCTGCCGGAGCTCTCCGGCCCTTTTCACGCCTCCATCGTGCTGCACCTGGAGCGCTACGCCCAGGAACAGGACTACCAGATCATGTTGTGCTGCGGCCGGGTAGGGGGCAGCGAAACCGCCGCCCTGTTCGACTTTCTGGTAAGTCACCGGGTGGACGGCATTCTGCTGGTCAGTGCCAGCAGCGCCGCGCCCGATCTGCTGCGGCGCCACGCACGGGGGACGCCCTCCGTGCTGCTGGGGGATGTGTCCCCGACCGCTACGCTCCAGCGGATCAACGCTGTCAGCACCGACAACTATGTAGGCGGCGCCATGGCGGCCGGATACCTCTCCCGGCTGGGGCACCGGCGGGTGCTGTATCTGGGCCCCCGGCGGGACAGCGTCACCCATGTGCTCCGGCACCAGGGCTTTCTCACCATCGCCAGGGAGCGGGGCATGGAGGTGGAGACCGTCTTCAACCCCGGCGCCGTCTCCTCCGCCCCCAACGGCTACCGGCTGGCCAGGCAGGGGTTCGCCCGCCCCTTCCCGCAGACGGCGGTCTTCGCTCCCTCTGACGCCATGGCCCTGGGTGTCCTCCAGGCGGCAGACGAGCTGGGACTGGACATTCCCGGCCGGATCTCCCTGCTGGGCTATGACGATATCGAATACGCCTCCCTGCCGAAAATCCGCCTCAGCACTCTGGCCCAGCCCACCGGGGCCCTGGCAGAGAGCGCTGTGCGGCTGCTGCTGGAGCTGATCGACTCCGGCGGGCCGGGGGAGGTCACCCACAAGCTGATCGCCCCCCGGCTGGTAGAGCGCAACACCTGCTGCTCTCCGCAGCAGAGGACTGCGGTCTAGCGGCCCGGGCATCCGAACAAAACAAGCCCCCGGCTTTTCAGCCGGGGGCTCGCTTATACTGCTCAGGGAAGATAGTTCAGCGGGTTGCGGGCCACGCCGTTGTAACGGACCTCGAAGTGGCAGTGATTGCCGGTGGAGTTGCCGGTGGAGCCCACCCGTGCGATCTGCTGGCCCTTGTAGACGTGGTCGCCCACGGAGACCGTCAGGCTGCTGTTGTGACCGTACCGGGTCACATAGCCGTTACCGTGGTTGATCTCCACCAGGTAGCCGTAGCCGCCCATCCAGCCGGAGTAGGTGACTGTGCCGCCGTCCGCCGCGTAGACCGGCGTGCCGTACGGCCCGGCAATATCGATGCCCTGATGGTTGGTGGAGCCAATGCCGCCGGGAGAGGACCGTCCGCCGAAGCGGGAGGTGATCCGGCCACTGATGGGCCACCGGAACGTGCCGGTGGGCAGCCAGGTGGGCCGCTCCTTCGTGCCCTGGAGCCGCTGCTCCGTCACGGGCTCCTTCAGGGTGACAGAGGAGAGGATCGTCCGCTCCGTCTCCACACCGTTGACATAGGTGACGTTGGCCACCACGTCGGCGGCGCCGTACTCACCGGGGGAAGTCACCTGATAGTCGCCCTTGTACAGATAGGCAGAGTCCGTATACTCCACATCATACATGACGTCTTCCACGTAGTATTCCCGCTGCTTCACTGTCACTGTAAGATAGGGGACGGCCTCCGACAGCGTCAGCACCTCGCCGATCTGGATCTTGTCGATGTTGTAGCCGGGGTTCAGCGCCAGCAGTTCCTTGGAGGTCATTCCGTGATCCTCCGCGATCTCGGACCAGGTGTCACCCGCCTTCACGGTGTACGTGGTCTCAGCGGTCTTCGTGCTGTACAGCAGCTCCGCCAGATACCCCAGGTTCATCACCTTTTCCGTGGGCACGTACTCCTGCTTGATCTCCACATCCTCCGCAAATTCGCAGGAGATGGTGTTCTCGTCCGCGGTGCTGCTCTGGAGCTGGCTCAGCAGCTCCTCCAGTGCGCCCTCATAGGGGGTCGCGCCCACCAGCTCACCGTCCACATACAGACTGTACGCCTGGGTGACCAGACCGATCTGCTGGGACAGGTCCTCCTCCAGCGTCGTCTCGTCTACCACGTCCTGCCGCAGCAGCAGGCCGGAGGAATACTGCAGCAGGGAGTCGTCGATGGTGTAGCTCTCCCCCAGCGTCCGGGCGGTGACCGCCTCCAGGTCCGACGCGGCCTCCTCCGCTGCGGATTGGGAGCCCACAGCGGCAATCACCTCGCCGTCGTACAAAACCGTCGTCCCGAAGGTGTAGACGGAGAAGAACAACCCGATGGCAGCAGCCACGCAGCCGCCGCACAGCAGCATCGCTGGATGCAGGCGCCAGCGGTGCCCCAGCTTGGCCCGCAGGGCAGAGACCCGCTCACGCCGCTGCTTCCGGCTGGCGCGGATCCGTTCGCCCAGCAGCCCCCCCAGAGTGGGCAGCATTCCCCAGGCCAGCAGAAGCAACTGCACAGGAAGCCGCTCAGACTCCGGGAACCGCTTTGCCTTTTTCTCCCGTACCAGACGCCGCCAGTGGCGGCGGGTATTCTTGGCCTTTTCCGCCAGCGCCTGGCAGCCGGTCACCACAGGGCTGATCTCCCCCTCCGTGTCCTGCCAGGACTGCACAGCCTGCCGCAGCCTCCGGCGCCGGGGCTCTGTCCGTCGGGACGGACCAGCGGGCTCCTCTCCCCACTCGGGGATCAAGGGCTTCACCGCCGTCGGTGCGGATACGGGCTCCGGCTGCACCTCCGGGGGCGTGGGCGGACACTTCCTCTCCCGCTCCGCCTGTCCAGCAGCCAGACGCTTGCCGCCGCGGCGGGACTGCCGGGCGGCATGATCGCTTTTCTGAATATGTTCGCTCATATCGTCTCCGTAAAATCCAGCGAAATAGTTACAATTTGTTACCGTTTGTAATCATACGCCATTTCCCGCTTCCAGTCAAGTCTAAAATTGTTAAAAAAGTTCTTCAATTTCTTGTGTTTCCATCAATTTCCGCACCACAGCATCTGGTAGGGTCCCACACTTTTGCCAGAAGCGCCCTGCTGCCGGGCGCAAATTTTTGTGATGATATTTTGATTTTCCAATTGACCCCGACGGCGAGTTGTGTATAATGAGAATAGTCTAAATACGTTCCCAAATCTGTACGTTTTTGGAGGAAATCAGAGATGTTTGAATTTTTGATCAAAAAGCTGAAGGCCCATCCCCGGAAGATTGTCTTCACTGAGGGCACGGATCCCCGCATTCTGGAGGCGTCCGCCCGCTTGCTGTCCGGTACCTTCCTGACCCCTGTGCTGGTGGGCAATCTCGATGAGATCCAGGCTGCTGCCGAGGAAGCCGCTTCGCAGGAGGAGGCCCCTGCTGCGGAGGAGCCCGCCGCCGAGGCTTAGTCCGACCCGAGGCCATGTCGGGAAATGCCAGCGTAGCCGTCGCCCGCGTGTCGAAGTCTTTCGGCTCGGAAGGGGAGTTGCTGGTAAGCCTGTTCGATACGTTTCCCGACGATTTTGATTTGAGGGAGCCGCTGTTCGTCGAGATCGACCGACTGGCGGTCCCTCTTTTTTGCGACCGTTTCGAGCGTCGCGGGCGCAACGGAGCGCTGGTCGTCTTCGCCGATTTTTACAGCGAGCGCCGCACGGCCGAGCTGATCGGCCGGGAGCTTTTCCTATGCGGCGGACGATTGGCGGACGGCGAGAAACCGCCCGGCGACGGGCTCGTCTATTTGGAGGACCTCGTAGGACTCGAGGCTTCGGTCGGCGATGCGTACGGCGGAGTCATCGAAGAGTTCATCGACGGCGAGAATCCGCTGTTCCTGCTCCGGATCGACGACCGGGAAATCTATGTGCCGGCCGTCGACGAGTTTATCGTGGAGACCGATCTGGAAAACGGAGTGATCCGTTTCGACCTGCCCGACGGACTGATCGATCTGAACGATTGACCGCTTGGGACTGTTCGATGTTTCCGGGTTCGGCGATATGCCGTAGCAGGGATGTGCGGTGCTTGTCTGTCGATCTGCGTCGAAATTTTTAGATACCCCCTTGACTTTTCAGGGCTTATGTTTTTGAAAAATGGATAATTCGGGGGGTACTCCCCTTTCTTGGAATACCTTGTGTCGTTTTTTGCGGATAAAAAGAGCGAAAAATCGGACGAATAACCGCATCCTGGAATATTTTTTCGGATAAAAAATTAACAATTCCGTAAATTATTGTTACCTTGCGCAGGGTCGCAGAATATGTTGATTGATAATTTGTTAGGAAAACGTCTCGGAATGTGATAAATGTTCTGCGATGTGGGCGTTGTGCTGTCGAATCGTAATGATCGGCGGAGTTTTTCGGACGGAATTATAATCATGGCAGGACTTGCTGTCGGGATATCCGTGCCGGAAAAAGGCGGTAACAGAAGAGGGGAGGTTATCCTGGGGGGGGAGAGATTGAGGTAAAAAATGGAAGGAAAATACTATTGGTTCTAAACAATTAATTTATGAAAAAATCTTTACTGTTATTAATCGTTTTTAGTTTTAGCTTCTGTGCCCTTTGGGCCCAGACTAAGATTAGCGGTATCGTGACCGACGCGGGGAACGGGGCGCCCATAGGCTATGCTACCGTTGCCGTGAAGGGAACGGCGGTCGGCGTCACGACCGATGCGAAAGGCGCATATACGATTCCCATTCCGAAAGGGACGCAGAACGCTACGCTGGTATTCAGCTACGTCGGCTACGACCCGCAGGAGGTCGCCGTGGGCAATCGCACGAAAATCGACATAGCGTTAAAGAGCTCATCCGTAGATATCGACGAGGTCGTCGTCACCGGTTATCAGAACCTCAAGAAGCAGACCTTTACCGGTTCGTCGGTCAAGCTGAACGCGTCCGACCTGAACGTGGCCGGTACGTCGGACATCAGTCGTATGCTGGAAGGCAAGGCGGCCGGCGTATCGGTGCAGAACGTGTCGGGTACGTTCGGTGCTGCGCCCAAGGTGCGTATTCGCGGCGTCGCGTCGATCACCGGCGACAACAAGCCGCTGTGGGTCGTCGACGGCGTGGTGCTGGAGGATATGGTGAACGTGTCGAACGACCAGCTCTCGAGCGGCGACCCGACGACGCTGCTGGGCTCTTCGGTGGCGGGCATCAATGCCGAGGACATCGAGACGTTCGACATTCTGAAGGATGCCGCCGCTACGGCCATGTACGGCGCCCGCGCGATGAACGGCGTGATCGTCATCACGACCAAGCGGGGCAAGAGTACGCAGCTCGGCGAGCCGATCGTCCGCTACCACGGCGACTTCACGATCCGCACGAAGCCCTCGTACGATCAGTACAATATCATGAACTCGTTCGACCAGATGTCCGTCAATGCCGAAATGGAACGCAAGGGGTTGCTCACCTCGCAGATCGTCAATCAGTCTTCGTCCGGTATGTACGGCATCATGTGGAATTTGATTCATTCCTATGATGGTCAATTCGGTTTGGAAAATACGAAAGATGCCCGCGAGGCATTCCTTTATAAATATGCTTTCGCCAATACGGACTGGTTCGACCTGCTGTTCCGCAATTCGCTGATCCAGAACCACAGCGTCAGCATCTCGGCCGGTACGGAGAAGTCGAAGACCTATGCTTCGGTAGGCTTCATGAACGATGCGGGCTGGACGGTGGCCAACGATAAGGTGGACCGCTACACGATGTCGTTCCGCAACGACTACACGATCAGCAAGAAGGTGTCGACCGCCTTCGCCGTCAACGGAATGTACCGCAGTCAGGATACTCCCGGTACGTTCGGCCGTCAGGCCGACGTCGTGACCGGCGAGTACAACCGCGATTTCGATATCAACCCGTTCAGCTATGCGCTCAACACGAGCCGCGCGCTGCGTCCTTACGACGAGAACGGCAACCTGGAGTATACGACGCTGAACTACGCTCCGTTCAATATCTTCGACGAGCTGAAGTACAACCGCATTCACATCGACGTAGCCGACCTGAGGTTGCAGGGCGAGCTGAACTATCAGATCATCAAGGGGCTGAAGTATAGCTTCATCGGAGCTTTGCGCTACGTGAAGACCGATACCGAGCACCGGGTGCACGAGAAGTCCAATGCGGCCAATGCCTATCGGGCCGCCGGCAACTCGACGATCCGCGAAATGAATCCCTATCTGTACCGCGACCCGAACGATCCGTCGGCCGAGCCGGTGGTCGTGTTGCCCTACGGCGGTTTCTACAACCGCGACGAAATGTCGATGAGGGCCTATGACGTGCGTAACTCGCTTTCGTACAACAAGGTGTTCGACAACGGCGTCCGGACGCAGGAGCTCAATGTGCTGGGCGGCGTGCAGGCCAAGTTCGCCGACCGCCACTTCAACTCGAACAGCGGTTACGGCTATCAGTATGATTACGGCGGAGTGGTAGCGATCGATCCGAAGCTGTTCGAGATGCTGATCGCTCGTCAGTTCCCTTATTATAGTATGACGCAGACATACGACCGTCAGGCCGCCTTTTATGCGAATGCCGACTATACCTACGACCGTCGCTATTCGGTTTCGGCTACGTTCCGCTACGACGGAAACAATGGTCTGGGAAGTTCGAGCTCGGCCCGCTGGTTGCCTACGTGGAACCTGGGAGCCCGCTGGAACATCGCTAACGAGAAGTTCATGGAGAATGCCGAGAAGGTGGACGTGATGGGCCTGCGCCTGAGCTACGGTCTGTCGGCCAATACGGGTCTGGCGACCAACTCGAGCGTGGTGTATCGCTACAACGAGGTGTATCGCCCGGGAAATACCGAGAACGGCATGGTGATCGAGGAGCTCGAGAACAAGGACCTGACGTGGGAGAAGAACTATCAGTTCAACGTCGGCTACGACCTGACGATGTTCGACGGTCGGCTGAACTTCAGCTTGGACTACTATAACCGTCAGAGTTTCGACCTGATCAACCTGATCAAGGTGTCGGGTATCGGCGGCAACATGTGGAAATACGCCAATTACTGCGACCTGAGCGCTTACGGCTTCGACGTGACGTTGGGCGGTACGATCATCCGGACCAAGGACTGGAGCTGGACGGCCAACCTGACTTTCGGTTACTCGCACAACGAGATCAAGAACGCGAAGAACGAACCTCAGGTTTGGGATCTGGTCCGTCAGGAGGGCGGCAACAAGAACGGCTATCCGGTGCACAGCCTCTTCTCGATTCCGTTCGCCGGGCTCGATCCCGACAGCGGTATCCCGATGTTCTACGACCAGGACGGCAATCTGACGACCGATATTTACATGCAGGGTACCGAAACCGACTTCCTGAAGTACGAGGGTACGGTCGATCCGAAATACACCGGCGGTCTGAATACCACGGTCCGGTGGAAGAACCTGTCGATGAACCTGTTCTTCAGCTTCGCCGCAGGCAACGTGGTGCGTCTCGACCCGGTTTTCAGTGATACGTACAGCGATATCAACGCGCTTCCGAACGACTTCAAGAACCGGTGGGTAATGAGTGGCGATGAGAAGTATACGAACATTCCGGCGATCGCCGACCTGCAGACCGCGTCGATAGAACTGGGCAACGCCTATCCGTATAACAACTACAACTACTCGGACGTCCGGGTGGCCAAGGGCGATTTCATCCGCCTGAAGTCCATCTCGTTCGCTTACGACATGCCGTCGAGCTGGATCCGCAAGAGCCATTTCTTCAAGAGCGCCTCGATCCGCGTGACGGGCAAGGATCTTTGGTTGCTCTACTCTGACAAGAAGCTGCACGGTCAGGACCCCGAGTTCTACAACTCGGGCGGCGTGGCCATGCCTATTCAGCCTCAAGTCGTGTTCTCGCTCGATCTCGGGTTCTGACCCCCGAATGGAATTATTAATATAGAATAAAAAAGGAACCATATATGAAAAGGATTTTCAAACTCGCTTCGATTTTGGGTCTGGGTGGACTCGTCGCCGGTTGCAACAGTTTCCTCGACAAGGAGCCGGACAATCGCGCGTCGATCGACAACCTGGACAAGGTGAGCGCTCTGCTCGTCTCGGCCTATCCCAATCGGACGAACATGTCGCTGCTCGATCCGCGTTGCGACTATATCGTCGACATGGGCGCAACGCTCGACGGCTCGCAGCCTGCCGCTACGTTCGACTTCGTCGTCAGCGGTTTCATGTGGGACGAGTACACCCGTACGGAATCGAGCAACGACACCTACGAGCAATACTGGACGTCCGTTTACGAGGCCATTTCGGCAGCCAACCATGCGCTGGCGGCTATCGAGACGCTTCCTACCTCCGAGCAGGCGAACGCAGGCAAGCAGCGCGCCGAAGCCCTGATGACCCGGGCATACAATCATTTCACGCTGCTGACGATGTATGCCAACATGTTCGACTCGAAGTTCGCGGACGTGAACACCAATATGAATCCGGGCGTTCCGTATGTGACCGAGCCCGAGGACGTCGTGATCAAGTATTACGACCGTGGCACGGTGGCCGGCACGCTGGAGAAAATCAAGAACGATTTCAATCAGGCCATCCGGGATATCGGCGGAAGTGCCGACTACGCTCAGCCCAAATATCACTTTACCCTGGATGCGGCCAACGCGTTCGGGGCCCGTATGGCGCTTTATACGGGCGACTACGGGGCGGTGATCGCCTATGCTAATGCGCTCGGACTGCCTACGGCCTCGAAGCTGAACGAAATGACCGAGGACGGAGAGCCGGTCAAGAATGACGACGGGACTCCCGTGCTTTACGTAGCCGAGGACGATGCGGCCAACATGTATTGCCTGAACAATATGAACGACTGGAATACGATTGCCGCTACGGGCTCTGCCGACGGCATGCGGATGGGCTTCTCTGGGACCAGCGCGCCGGGCAATCTGCTGATTTCCGAATGCGTGACCGTTATCGTGCGCGGAACCGCGGGTACGGCTTACGCGCGTCACGGCGTCAACCGGGCGACGATGATCGAGATGCTGTACGGCTCGCCGACGGGAGTCTATCTGAATCAGCCCGCTTTCAGCTATTCGGGCGACGATACGTTCATTATCCCCAAGTTCTACGAGGACTTCAAGATGGATAACGTGCAGGCTCAGACAGGGCTTCCGTATGCGAAGATTCCGTTGCTTCGCCGCGAGGAGGTGCTTTTGGCCCGTGCCGAGGCGTTCGCTCTGACGGGTCGCTATCAGGATGCGCTGAACGACCTGAATATTTGGACGGCCCTTCGTGCCGATGCGACGGAGTACGTATACGGAAAGCATGTCCTCTACAAGGATCTGCTGCTTTCGCATTACAGTGCGGACCTGGCCAATGAGGACCATTTCATCAACAGCCGTTACAATGCGTCCAAGTTCACTGCTACCGGCGACGAGCTGCGTTTCCAGAAGGCGTTGATACTCGCCATCCTGGATGCCCGGAAGCTGGAATTCCTGCGCGAAGGCATCCGTCATTTCGATATTCTGCGCTGGTTCATTCCTGTCTATCATGCGACAGCCGACGGGCAGCGCAGCGAGCTGACTCCGGAGGACGACCGTCGGGTGATTCAGTTGCCTCAGGTCGTGTCGCTTTCGGGAGTCGAGCAGAATCCGTGGAGCAACGTAGGTGCATGGTATTAAACAATCAATGAAAACAGATCGTTTTATGAAAAATATGAGAATAGCATTGTTGCTGATGGCCGTCGGTCTGATGTCCGTCTCCTGCGAGGAGGAGAAGTTGGATACTTCCATGAGGATTCCGGGCTTGGGCGGCGAAGAATACATTCCCAACGAAATCGACGAGTGGCTGTACGACAATTTTACGGCTCCGTACAATATCGAAGTGATCTATCGTTGGGACGCGTCGCAGGTGCAGTCGTCGTGGCTTCGCCCGATCGTTCCGGTCGAGGAGGATTCCGTCGTGACTTTCATGACGGCGATCCGGGACGTTTGGTTCGAGCCCTACGAGCGGGCCGTGGGCGATGTGTTTCTGAAGAAGATGACGCCCAAGCAGGTAGTGCTGGGCGGTAGCGGCGAGTACCAGTTCGGCGCGATCAAGCTCGGTCAGGCCGAAGGCGGTCTGAAGATTCTGCTGCTGAACGTCAATAATTTCGATCGTAGCACGGATATTTCCGATCCGGAGCAGGAAACGTCGCCCGAGGGCGCCAACTGCATCCGTCAGTTCCTGCATACGATCGAGCACGAGTTCGCCCATATCCTGCATCAGACGACGATGTTCGACAAAACGTACGAGTCGATCAGCGCCGGCAAGTACAATCCGACGGGGTGGACCGACGTCGAATACGCCGAGGCTCAGTCTTTGGGCTTCATTACGCCTTATGCCATGTCGGGCAAGGACGAGGACTTCGTCGAAATGATCTCGGTCATCATGGTGTACGGCCGGGAGTGGTATGACGATATGGTGCAGAAGACCTGCTTCCAAAACGGCAAATTGGTCAACGAAACGGCCTACGACGCTTTCACCCGGAAAGAGGCGATCGTCGTCGATTACCTGAAAAACGTTTGGGGAATCAAGTTTTATGACGACGCCGAGGGAGAAGGCATCGTTACCTATGTGCAGGAGGCGATCAACAAACAACTCGGCAAGTAGGGAACCTTACGGACAATTTAAATGAGATCGAATATGAAAAGAATTATATATCTGCTGATTCCGGTATTGATTGCCCTGACCGTGCTCTCTTGTAAAAGGGATTACGACGACGATTACATGGGTAGTGTCGATGAACGGCTGAACGCGACGCTGACCGCCTATCAGAACGAACTGACGTCGGCCGAGCACGGTTGGATGGCCAATATTTCCACCAGTGAGGGCATTTACCGTTTTTGGATGAAGTTTTACGTCAACAATGGCGAGGTGATGAACGACCTGAAAGGAAATCGGGTCACGATGATCACCGACAATATGAACTACGATTACAGCGGAGTGAACGGGGGGACGGCGGTTCCGGGAACCTCTTCCTTCCGTCTGAAGGCGTTGCAGCGTCCTACGCTGATATTCGACACGTACAGCTATCTGGCCGTGCTCTGCGATCCGGACGACAATGTCAGTCACGGATCGGGCAATCAGGGGCTCCAGACCGACTTCGAGTACGAGATCGCCTCGTATGAGGACAGCGTTTTCACGTTGCGCGGCCGCACGCACCGCGCTAATGCGACGCTGGTCAAAGCGACCGCAGAGGAAGAACGGGCCGCCAGTCAGGCGGGTATGGTGAAGTCGATCGAAGCGCTGTCGAGATTCATCGCTTCCCAGAATTATTCCTACATCGAGACCCAGAAGTACGGGCCTGTGCTGTTCAATTTCAATCTGCGCTCGATGAGTACTTCCTACGAGGCCGCCGACGGGAAATCGCTGGTCCATTCCGACGTGACGGACTCTTATGTCGATTTCGATCAGAACATCATTCTGCCCGAACCGATCGAGGTGGCCGATCAGGTAGTCGTTACCCGTTTGAACTGGAATTCCAGAACCTCGAAATACGAAGTCGTACTGGCCGACGGCTCGACGACTCCGCTTCTCAATGCCAATTTCTCTCCTATTCCTCTGTCGGTATGGATCGGGCCCGAGTACAATCGGGAATACAATATGACCGGCATTCCGATCAGTTGGATCGACGTAATCTACTCGAACTATCCTTTGGTGGGGCAATATCTTACCCTTTATGCCGAGCAGCTGATGGACTTCGGGCTGGAACTGGTTCAGGTGAACCTGTATTTCCGTCAGAAATCGGACGGAAGCATGTACATGGAGTTGATGCCTTTGTTCTATTTTCCTGACAATAGCTTGTACGGCGCCAGCTACAACTTCGACATGGCTATGCCCGAGCCCGGCGTACTGAGGTTGGGTAACTATACCTGTCCGTTCGATGCCAACGGCTTTAACACGACTTTCTTGGAAGCCGGCGCCGGCAAGGAATTGCTCGATGCACTGGCAGGCCAGACTTTTGAAATGGATTGGTTCGGCACGTTGAGTTCCACATCCGGCGAAAAGATTCCGATAATTTATTGGCAGTGCAAGTCGAATCCTTCGTTGGTCATCGTGGGTTATCCGGAAGTTGACAGATAGACAATCTGAATATCGTTGAGATACGGAGGGACGGCCGCAGACCGTCCCTCCGTTTTTATGAATAACGTACGGCCGGAACAGAAAAGCCGTTTTTAATATGCGTAAGCCGCCGGTATAGGCATGCGATATCCGCGCCGGGTCCGATTCTGTAAAAGAAGGAGCTTTTCCTCTTATCGCTTTGCGGCGGAGTTTCTGTCCTGTACGGGAATAGGTTTTTTGTTCGGACGATAAACGGTGCAGCGATACGTTTATCTCAAAGAAGGATTGGATGGCGTCTTATGAAAGCATTCGGCGGCGAGCGGAACGCGAGGTACGGACCTTCCTGAAAACGGAAATAATTTTGCTATTTTTGTTAAAACGGCTTGACAGATGAAAAGCATTTTATGGTTGTTTGTCGCTTTGATCGGATATGTACGGCTTCAGGGGAAGGAAATGACCGTTACGACGACCGACAGCGTCCGGCTTTATGTGAAAGTGAAGGGGCAGGGACCGTACTTGCTTTATGTTCACGGAGGGCCCGGATCGGGTTCCTATTGGCTCGAAAAGTTCTCCGGCGATTTTCTTGAACGACATTTTACGATGGTCTATCTGGACCAGAGGGGAACCGGACGTTCGACCAGTCCGGCCGACGGGGACTACTCGATGGAAAGAATGGTCGAAGACTTTGAGCAGGTGCGCAGCGTCCTGCATATCGACCGATGGCTTACGCTGGGGCACTCGTTCGGAGGAATCCTGCAAATGGGGTATGTGGAGCGAGTTCCCGATGCGATCGAAGGAATGATCATGCTGAACTGTACGCTATGTATCGAGGATAGCTTTGAAAACGGCTGGTTTCACAGAACGAGGGAACTGCTGGGGAAAAGCCGGTGCGCGTTCCTGAAAAACGATTCCCTTTCCGATATGGAAAAATTAGCGATAGCCGCCGGCAAGCTCGAGGAGAAGGAACTGCGATGGAAGATATTTTATGCTTCGCCGGAAAGCGATGCGGAGATGAACCGGTCGTTTCAGGAAATTCCCGATTTCAATAACGATTTCAGCGGCGAGTTCCGGTCGTTTCCGGAATATTTCCGGGACTACCGTCCGGCCACGGCCGGGGTTGAGATACCCGTCCTGTTTTTTTACGGTAAGACCGACTGGAGCGTCGGCCCGCGACATTACCGGAAAGTGCGTTTCCCGAATATGATTCTGTGGGGAAGCGACGTCGGACATATGCCGTTTTTGGAAAACGGGGAGGACATGCAAAAAGCCATACTCGCTTTTCTTGAAAAGAACGGTTTGTCCGATATGAGGTAACCGTTAGGACATTTCCCGTTCGACCGGCCGACGAATATGCATTGTCCGAAGCCGCTTTCCGCATAAAGGCGGCATCGGATTTCGCGTCCGGAACGAGCGTAGCGAACGGTGCGTTTCAGTATCGCCTGAACTGTCCTGTTTGAACGGATTGTGAACCGAAACGTGTACATAAGGTGCAGATGCGTCTTTCCCGAAAGATGACGACCGTTGTTTATCGGCATTATAAGGCTATGGGTTTGATGGAAGGCCGGCCCTTGAATTCTTCCTTTGAATTTTCTTTTAGAATGCTTGACTTGGAAGTTGTGTGGGCGGAAATTTGAAGCCGCCGATCAATACCGATAGTTCGATACGTTATCCCGATCGGGGGCATTCTGCTCATTGGGAACGAGCGGACATCATACGGATAAGATGGCTTAGCTTCCTGAAAGCGAGTCGGCCGCTGAATCTTCGCAATGCGCACGGAATGGCACTAATAGAATAGGCGGGTTTGCGAGCGGGGCGTCCGAATGATCGATGACGCGCCCGGAGCATGTCTGCCGGTTGTGTTGTCCGTCATCTTTTTCGGGTTTCTGTTTCTCAGAATATGCCGAAATCCGCGAAAGATCCGGTAAACGTCGATTTTTAGTCGTATATGAGAACTCTTGCGATGGTCTTGCTTCTGGCGAGTCTGTTTGCCGCGGGCTGCGGAACTTCCGTGCCTCCGTCGGACGGGGAAATGATACGGTTGTTCCGCACGCACGAAGCAGCGTTCAACCAGGTGTATGAAATCATTTCGGAGAAAACGGAAGGCAGCCATTACTATCCGCCGTCCGAGTTCGATTCCATATTTATACGGGAACTTGCAGCCGCCGAGGGCCTGTCCTGCGGACTTCAGGGGCTTTACGGGGAGGATTCCTCGTATTTGCACGGGTTGTTCCCTCCGGACCGGGCGCTGCTCGATTCTTTGCTGGCGGTGACAGGCTGCGAGCTCGTCCGCTTTTATAGGCGGGAGTGCGGGGAGGACTCGGTCGAACTTAGCCTGACTATGGTGCATTACTCTCATGGACTTTCCGTTTCGGGAACGGCCAAATGTTTTGTTTGCGACCCCGGCTTGAGAAATTGTCCGTGGGTACGTATCGCAGAGCAGGGCGACTTGAACGAAATCTACCGCAGGACGTTCTGCGATATCACGCTATACAAACCGATCGAGGGAAATTGGTACATTGAGCTGGATCATGAGAACTGACGATGGCAATAAGCGGAAAATGGAACTGTTGTCGGCCCGTATGTTTAGGCTCTGCCTATGCGATTCCGGTCTGAACCTATCTCCCTCCGCGATGCAAATACGGACGGTACGATGTCGGGCGCTCGCTTATTTCGCTTTTCATGAATTGAATAAGGGCGGCCCGGTCGGACCGCCCTTTCTTCTGTCTGGCATGAAGTCGTTTCTTACTTCTCCCCGCCTTGTTTCAGCGCCGCATGCGCCGCTGCAAGACGCGCGATAGGCACGCGGAACGGAGAGCAGGAGACGTAGTTCAGTCCGGCATAGTGGCAGAACTCGACCGAGCTCGGTTCGCCGCCGTGCTCGCCGCAGATGCCGCACTTGAGTTCGGGCTTTACGCCGCGGCCCTTGAATACGGCCTCGCGCACGAGCTGACCCACGCCGTCCTGATCGAGTACCTGGAACGGGTCGTGTTTCAGGATGCCCTTTTCGAGATAGACGGGCAGGAACTTGGCTACGTCGTCGCGCGAGAAGCCGAGCGTCATCTGTGTCAGGTCGTTCGTACCGAACGAGAAGAATTCGGCCTCTTCGGCGATCTCGTTGGCCGTAACGGCTGCGCGCGGGATTTCGATCATCGTGCCGATCATGTAGTCGATCCGGTCGTTGCGTTCGGCGAATACGGCCTCGGCGGTGTTCTTGATGACTTCTTTCTGGTTGCGGAGTTCCTTCACGTTGCCCACGAGCGGCACCATGATTTCGACGTGCACGTCGATGCCCTTGTTCTTGCGCGTATTCAGCGCAGCCTCGAGAATGGCGCGAGCCTGCATCTCGGTGATCTCGGGATAGGTGATTCCCAAACGGCAGCCGCGATGACCGAGCATCGGGTTCGCCTCGGCCAGCGATTCGACCTTGTTCTTGATCGTTTCATAGGGAACGTTCAGGTCGGCGGCCAGCTCTTTCTGTTCCTTCTCGAAGTGGGGCACGAACTCGTGCAAAGGCGGATCGAGCAGGCGAACCGTCACGGGCAGGCCGTTCATCGCTTCGAACAGGCCCTCGAAGTCGCCCCGCTGGATCGGGAGCAGCTTGGCGAGCGCCTTGCGGCGTCCGGCCTCGTCGTCGGCGAGGATCATCTCGCGGACGGCCTTGATGCGGTCGCCTTCGAAGAACATGTGCTCGGTACGGCACAGCCCGATACCCTGCGCTCCGAAACGGAAGGCCGTTTTCGCGTCGCGCGGCGTGTCGGCGTTAGCGCGGACCTTCAAGTGTGCGTACTCGTCGGTCAGTTCCATCAGCTTGGCGAAGTCGCCGCTCACTTCGGCGTCCTTCGTGGCCACCTTGCCCTCGTAGATGATGCCCGTCGAGCCGTCGAGCGAAATCCAGTCGCCTTCCTTGTAGGTCTTGTTGCCTACGGCGATCGTGCGGGCCTTGTAGTCGATTTGCAGGTCGCCGGCGCCCGATACGCAGCATTTGCCCATGCCGCGGGCTACGACGGCTGCGTGCGAGGTCATGCCTCCGCGCGCGGTCAGGATACCGTTGGCCGAGTTCATGCCCTTGAGGTCTTCGGGCGAGGTTTCGATGCGGACGAGGATCGTCTGCTTGCCCTCGGCGGCCCATTTTTCGGCCTCGTCGGCGAAAAAGACGATCTGGCCCGTAGCGGCTCCCGGGGAAGCGGGCAGACCCTTGGCGATGATGTTGGCCTTTTTGATCGCGTTCTTGTCGAATACCGGGTGCAGCAGCTCGTCGAGCTTCTCGGGCTCTACGCGCAGTACGGCGGTCGGAGCGTCGATCACGCCCTGACGGAGCATCTCCATCGCGATGCGGACCATTGCGGCGCCGGTACGCTTGCCGTTACGCGTCTGGAGCATCCACAGCTTGCCGTTTTGGATCGTGAACTCGAGGTCCTGCATATCCTTGAAGTAATCTTCGAGATGCTGCTGGATTTCGTTCAGCTCCTTGTAGGCGGCAGGCATCACCTCTTCGAGCGACGGGTACTTGAGCGCCCGTTCGCTCTCGGAAATGCCTTGCAGTTCGGCCCAGCGGCGCGATCCTTCGATCGTAATCTCCTGGGGGGTACGGATGCCGGCGACGACGTCCTCGCCCTGGGCGTTCATCAGGAACTCGCCGTAGAGCTTGTTCTCGCCGGTGGCGGGGTCGCGGGAGAAGGCGACGCCGGTGCCGCAGTCGTCGCCCATGTTGCCGAAGACCATCATCTGGACGTTGACGGCGGTGCCCCAGGAGCTGGGGATGTCGTTCATGCGGCGGTAGGCGATGGCGCGCTCGTTCATCCAGGAGCCGAACACGGCGCGGACGGCGGCCATGAGCTGTACCTTCGGGTCGGTCGGGAACTCCACGCCGGCAAGCTCCTTGTACAGGACCTTGAAGCGCTTGACCATCTCCTGCATGTCCTCGGCGGTGAGGCCGGCGTCGTTGTCAACGCCGCGCTTGGCCTTGAGCTCGTCCATGATGGCCTCGAACTTCAGGCGGTCGTAGCCCATCGCGACGTCGGAGAACATCATGATGAAGCGGCGGTAGCTGTCGTAAGCCCAGCGGACGTTGCCGCTCTTGGCAGCCAGGGTGGCGGCGACCTCGTCGTTGATGCCGAGGTTCAGGATGGTGTCCATCATGCCGGGCATGGAGGCACGGGCGCCAGAGCGGACGGAGACCAGCAGCGGGTTCTCCTTGTCGCCGAACTTCTTGCCGACGAGCGCTTCCATCTTGGCAAGGTACTCGAATATCTCAGCTTCGATCTCGGGGG